>Ga0351948_1001_pt1 | contig 42349 bp, 43 predicted proteins | sample BONcelT113001G14_FD_206852 | JGI IMG/M metagenome (GOLD analysis project Ga0351948, IMG submission 206852) | Enriched cells from coal bed in the Powder River Basin, Montana, United States - BONCAT cells T11 rep3 HSBNCT.T11.300.1.G14 ...
AAATTCTCGGTATCAACAGGAATACACTGCGGAAAAAGATTCAGGAACTCGACATAGAGATACGGAAGGATTAATAGCAACTCCAGATCAAGGATGATTTCAAGGCGGCGAGGATGAGGCTGCGAGGCGTACTGAAGAGTACGTTGAGCAGCCGAAGACGAGCCAACGCAGAGAGGGCCTTGATATGGAATTGGAATAAGACGCCGCAGAAACCGGCATACGGGAAGGAGACACTGTCATCGATGGAAAATCTTGAGCGCTTTTTTATCGACCCCAGTTCAACACTCCTGATGGTAATCGACATCCAGGAAAAACTCTGCAAATCCATGGACCCGGAGATCCTTGCCGATAAAACCGGCAATGTTTCCATCCTTCTCGAGGCCGCACGGGAATTACTTATTCCGGTTCTTGTCACGGAACAATATCCGGCAGGACTGGGCGCCACGATCCCGGAACTGAAGATACCAGCAACCATTCCGTTGGAGAAGATGAGTTTCGGCTGTTGTGGCGATGAAGGGACCCTGGCAAGAATCACTGAACTGGGCAGGAAGAAAATCATCGTTACCGGCATGGAAACACACATCTGTGTTCTCCAGACCGTTCTGGGACTCCTGGATAAGGGCTATCACGTTCATGTGGCCAGCGATGCAGTCATGAGCAGGAAAAAGGAGAACTGGCAGATCGGCCTCAACCTGGCCTCAGCGGCTGGAGCACTTGTCTCTTCCACGGAAACGATTCTCTTCCAGTTGCTCAACAAGGCGGGGACACCCGAGTTTAAAAAACTGGCCAAGCTGGTGAGATAAGACAACGTGGCGAAAATACTCACATACTCATTTTAGCAAGGTATCGCTGAAAAACGGAAAGTGAATCCCCCGCAATCCCGGTAAACTCGAGGCCGAAGCCCGGGGGATACTTTTCTTTCAATCTGTTGTCACTGGTGTTTTTCCAGCGAACGACTCCTTTTGCCTGCATCAGGGAGCCACTCCCCTCTGAGAGAGAGAACGCCAGAACCACTTCCGTTCCCACATCAAGTTCAAAATCCGTTGCGACATAAATCCCGCGAGCACTCAAATCCAGAATGGTTCCCGTCATACTGACACAGAACGCCTGAAACCTTACCGCAGCCGTAAACGGGATCCGGGATTCCCTGCGATCCAACTCGGGAATGAAGCGACGGATCGCATCGAGATACTGTCCCCGTTCAAATGGTTTTGTCAGCAATCCTTCACACCCGGCCTTGCGGCAAAGTTCATGATCGTCATCTTTTCCTGCACTTGTGGCCATGATGACCGGAATGGAAGAAAGTGCCGGATCAGCCTTTATGGCAGCACAACACTCGGCGCCGGTCATCCTCGGCATGTGCAAATCCATAACCAGAAGATCCGGACGCAGAATCCTGACCTTCTCAAAAGCCTCGAGGCCATCCTTTGCACACAAAACGCTGAGGCTCGACATCTTCAGAAAGTCCTTCTGGATCTCAAGAAACATTGCGGCATCGTCAACCAAAAGTACTTTTTTGGGCATCAGCGCTCCAACCTCGTTCAATTTTCTGATGTGCAAGCAAACGCAGGTACAAAAACTTGTAGGGGCAGCACCTTGTGGCCGTCCAATCAGGACAGGCGCGGGGGCCTGCCCCTACATGACAACACATGATAAATATATTTCCTAATTCCGGCAACCGCCGAAGCGAAGATTATTCCCCTGAAACCAACTCGCGGGCAACAATATCGTGATTCAACCAGAACACCGGTGCGTTCGAATCCCGCGAAGTACGAAAAATCAACCGTCCAACAGCCTGAAAAACGGCCCTTGACAACTCTGCACAGACAATGTTCTTCGGGTCCTTGTTCATATCCAGCATCAGGGTGGCGCTGTTCAGCATGAGAGCGGCCTGGGCAGGTGTATTATGGTGCGGCCACGAGGCATAGTCATGGGAAGGTTTCAACAGGGTATCAGCAAGATACCGATCCGCCGCCACCAGCAGGTCCTGTATGGTTACCCCTTCCTTGAGAAGCTGGCTGCAAGCAGTCATAATGCGGTCGAAGTCCGCTCCGCCCCCTTCCCTCTTCAAAGCTGCAAGCAAAGGATACAGGGAAATTTCCACACCTAGAAAGAGGGCGCTCGAATTGGTTTGAATTTCCGGACAATTGAAGACAGTGGCCCGCACACCCTTCTCCCACGCTGCAGAGGCAATTCCCTCAAGACGCATTTTGGCCCAGCCCTGCAGATAGGGCGTATATGATTGCCAGGTATAGACATCTCCGATGAGAACCTCGCACCCGTGGTAGCCGTAGGCGGTGTACGCAACTTTCCCCCCTGCGGATTCAAGCCGTTCACGGATAGGCTGGGAGAATTCGATCAGGTGAAAGAAGGTGTTGGCAGTAACCTCATCGAAACAGTCGCTGCAAAGTTTCCCCAGTTCGGAGCCCCAGAACACCTCGGAGGCAGCGAAACGGTCTCCCTGTCCCTTGAATATTCTATTCAGTACCGGCATCAGAATGCGGGCTCGGGGGATTCCCCCTGCCATGGTGTGGGAAAAAAGGACATTGACCCCATCCGGGATCAGTGAATTTATTGTATCCATCACTTTGGCAAGATTTCCGGTAAAACGGGTAAGTCCCGATACTCTTGACTGCTCGATCGCTACCCAGTCAAGCGCAGCCGACTCCCATCCGTCTGACTTGATCCCCTTCAACTGATCAACAGGAGAAATACCTGATTCCGAGCAATCCATATCAAAACCTGCCTCGAGGGGTATGTTAATGATCTTCCCTCCAAGCACCTTTTCGGATTCAGTGAGTTCTTCAGCAGTCAAAGGGCGGAGAGAACCATCCGTCTCACGCCTTCCCATGGTTATGCCGATGATTGTCATCCCTGCTTTCCGGGCTTCATCCACGAGTCCGTTCGCATAGCCACGACCAAAAAGCTCACCGAAAAGGACAAAGACATCTCCTTTACCATAACCGGCAGGTCCCGGCAAAGTCCGCATTGGATTATACGTAGTCATTACTTTCCACCTTTCCTTTAATCGAAATCAGTACTGACCTTGCTTCGACCGAAACACACTCCTCTTTTCGAGTTCCTGATAAAATCAAGCAGATAGCGTACATCATCCGTTATTTCCAGCTCCGACTCGGCTCGTTCCAGATTTTCTCGCATATTGGGACCGGAACGAAATAGAATCCTGAATGCGTTCTTGATTGCTCGCACGCGTGACACGTCATAGCCATTCCTGCGCAGTCCGACGAGATTGATGGTTCTCACGGTGTGGGTCTCATCCATGATGCAGAAAGGGGGAACATCCCGGGAAGTACGGGACAGCCCCCGCATCATGGCAAGCGTACCGATATGGCAGAATTGATGAACAACACAGTTACCGGAAACTATCGCCCGATCATCAATAGTGACATGCCCGGCAAGCAGCGACCCACCAGCAATGATAGTATTGTTTCCGACTACACAATTATGAGCCACATGGGACTGTACCATAAAATAGTTGTTATCACCGACAACGGTCTTGGTACCCTCCCGGTTGCCGCGGTGCACCGTTACATACTCACGGAAACAGTTGCCGTTACCGATCTCCAGGTAGGTTTCCTCGCCATTGTAGCCAAAATCCTGAGGATCGTGCCCGATAATTGCGCCATAATGCAGTATATTGTTGTTTCCCAGCTTCGTCCAGGGACCGACAACAGAATTCGCCATTATTCTTGTGCCAGACCCGATTCTTGCATGGTCACCGATGATAACATTCGGACCGATCTCGACATCAGCCTCAATCAGTGCGGAAGAACTGATGCGCGCCGTTGGATCTATCATGAGTACCTCGTCTCTGCAATCAATTGTATTTAATTTTACGGACGTCAATATTCAGAGCGAACCGCACAATTCTCAAATCTGGTGTACTCACCCAGGAAGGTCAGATCAACGGTTCCAATGGGACCATTTCTCTGTTTGCCGATGATGATTTCAGCCCTGCCCTTCACATCGGGATTCTCCTTGTTATACACCTCGTCCCGGTATACGAACATAATTATGTCCGCATCCTGCTCTATAGCACCGGATTCCCTGAGATCGCTCATGATCGGTCGCTTGTCGGTACGGCTCTCCAGACCACGATTCAATTGGGATAATGCCACGACCGGAACAGACAGTTCTTTGGCCAAAGCTTTCAACGAACGTGATATTTCGGAAATTTCCTGCTGGCGGGACTCCGGTGAACTTCCTCCTCGCATCAACTGGAGATAGTCAACAACAATCATACCAATACCATGCTCCGCTTTCAGCCTACGAGCCTTGGCACGCATTTCCATAACGGAAATGGCCGGCGTATCGTCAATAAATATCTTGGCCTCGAAGAGTCTATCAGCGCCGCGCATGATCTTGTCCCAGTCACCGTCCACCAGATGGCCGGTGCGCAGACGACTGGCATCAACTCTTGCCTCAGAACAGAGAAGGCGTGTAACGAGCTGCTCTTTGCTCATCTCCAGGGAAAAGACAACCACAGGATAGGAAGGTTGGGCATGAACTGCCGCATATTGGGCTATGTTCAGTGCAAAGGCGGTTTTACCCATGGAAGGTCGGCCGGCAATGATTATCAGGTCCCCGCGCTGGAAACCGGACGTCTTCTGGTCCAGATCAATAAAGCCGGTCGGAACACCCGTGACGCTCTCTTTCTTCTCATAGAGTTCGCCGATATATTTGATCGCATCTTTCAGAATAAGATTCAGTGCGAAGTAGGGTGTGCTTATCCTGTTCTCGGATATCTGGAAAATAACCTTCTGAGCCTTGTCCAGCAACTCTTCAATATCTGCCTTGTCATCGAACCCGTCGGTAACTATCTCGGTTGCCGCACTGATCAGATTCCGGGAAATGGCCTTCTCTTTTACGATCTTGCTGTAGTAGGCAATATTGGCCGCAGTCGGAACATAATCAACAAGGGTCGCCAGATAGGGCGCTCCGCCGATTTCTTCCAGCTCACCTTTTTTCTTGAGGATGGTCGTAAGCGTAATGAGGTCGCAGGGCTCGCGATGATCATTGAGCTCTATCATCGCCCTCATGATTTTACGATGAGACTCGCGATAAAAATCATCCGGCTCAAGAACATCCAGAACCCGGTTAATTGCTTCATTATCCAGGAGTATGCCACCAAGAATAGACATCTCAGCTTCAATACTCTGGGGTGGAAGTTTTCGCATATTTACAATTGACATCTGTCCACCAACACTGTTGCAACAATACAAATTGTCTGAAAATGTGCACGTCTCGTTCGCGGAAAAAACATTATTTTGCCACTTTCGGTAAAGTTTCCCGAGAGATTGTGGCCATCATTTGTGTTTACACAACTCATTCAAGTCCCTATTTAACTCAATCAAATTGAGTACTATACCCCGCATGGCTGACCTGGTCAATATATTTGAAGGCTCACACTCCAGGGCTTTTCGAGTATTTTCCGTCTCCGGTAAAGCTGATGCCGGGGAAATCGATACGAAGACAGCAGCACCATTTCCGTTAAAAAAAAACTACGGGCCAAAGTCACCCTTAGTGGAAAAGGTGTTTCAATTTCACCAGCTTTCCCCTCCCCAATCATCACGAAAAAAAATGAACGAATATTACTTGAAATATTGACATCACAACGAACTTAGCTATTATGTTTTGGAGTTAATATCTTTTGGCGAAATAGCTGCGAGATACCAAAGTAACTTCCAGATGAGGTTGCTCATGCGTCTTTAGGTGCCTTTCACAAGGTATTGTCTACAAAAAAGGAGGAAAAAATGAAAAAGTTATTGTTTCCAGTACTGTTTGCTCTTGTCGCATCACTTGCCGCTTCGCCACCGCTCTTGGCAGGAGAGCGCGCCGGGGCCGTCTCCCTGTCGCCATACATTGGCGGCTACACGTTCGATGGCGCACAAAGCCTACGAACAAATCCTTTGTATGGTTTCAGGCTTGGTTACGATTTCACCGACAACTTCGCCGCAGAGGGTGTTGTCAACTACGTACCGACCAAGTCCAGCAAAGGCTTCGGCAGCGTCGATCAATTATCATATCGGTTAGACCTCCTCTACAACTTCATGCCTTCTGAAAAACTGGTTCCCTATCTAGCTGTGGGCGGTGGCGTAGCGCAAGTCGAATACAAGAGCACAAACCATACCGTGTATGCCCCAACGGCAAACGTCGGTGGTGGTCTGAAGTATTTCATTACCGACTCAGTAGCACTCAGGGCCGACGTTCGCCAGCTCTTCGTTTTTGACGGAAAAGAGGCAGGCGGCTATGTATTCATCCCGTATGGTCAAGGCAACGTTCTCCCGGTTTTCCAACAACCGAGAAGCGACCTGATGTACAACTGGGAATATTCCCTAGGTGTCAGCTTCCTGTTCGGACCGCCTGCAAAACCGGCACCACCGGTATGTCCTCCTCCGGCGGCAGAACCGGCTCCTCCGGTATGTCCTCCTCCGGCACCTGCTCCGGCACCAGCTCCGAAGCCGGAACCCGTTCCCGAAAAGGTCACCATGACCCTGAAAATCGAGTTTGACTTCGACAAGTACAATGTCAAACCCAAATACCACGATGAAGTGGCCAAGGTTGCCGACTTCATGAAGAAATACCCGCAAACAACCGCCGTAATCGAGGGTCACACCGACAACAAAGGCAGTTACCAGTATAATATCAAGCTTTCCGAAAGACGTGCCGACAGTGTCCAAAATTACCTGATCGAAAAGTTCGGTATTGCTGCTGACCGCCTCACGACAAAAGGATATGGCTACACGAAACCGGTTGCCTCCAACGACACCGCTGAAGGGCGGCAGGAAAACCGTCGCGTTGACGCCATGCTCGAAACCGTCATCTATGTAGACATGGCGGAATAGCTTCTTGTACACCAAGGAAACCGATTCTTCGCACTGAACCGGTTTCCCGTAATCAAACACAAAAAAGCACCTGCCCCTCTATGAGGGCAGGTGCTTTTTTTTACAAACAAAAAGCGAGATGAATATTCTCACCCCGCTTTTTATTCAATACTATTTGTGGTGCAGTTACACAGCCTTTGTAACAATTACCTTAAGGGTAGCGACAACCTCAGGGTGAAGTTTAACGGGAACATCGTACTCACCAAGGCTCTTGATCGGGTCAGAAAGCAGGATTCTCTTTCTATCGATTTCAAGTCCGCGATTTTTGAGTGCTTCAGCAAGTTCCATATTCGTTACTGAACCGAAAAGCTTGTCAGCTTCTCCAGCCTGGTGCACCAGGGTCAAAGGAGTTGCCTCAATTTTTTCCAGAAGATTCTTTGCCGACTCCAGAACCTTGTTCTTTTTGTATTCCATCTGCCGCTTGGTATGCTCAAGAGCTTTGGCGTTTCGAGTGGTAGCTTCAATGGCATATCCTTTTGGCACAAGGTAGTTCCTGGCATAACCGGGCGCGACCTTAACGATATCACCGATGTTTCCCAGAGTTTCGATATTTTCTTTAAGAATTACTTTCATTACAATTCCTCCCTAGCCTGATTTTACAGGTTTTCAATTTTTTTCTGCGCGCGTATATCAACCCACAGATCTGCTAATCCGAAAACCGCGACAACCGCGGTTAATAGTGGCTGCAATGCCAATACTACATAAAAAATACCCTGAAGAACTCGAGGTAAGTTTTTTTTCGTCGCATACCAGACGATAATTGCCAGTCCTTGAACAAAATACAGAAAATACAAGACAACCAGTATATTCAGTGCAATGTTCGTCAGCATGACACTATCTGTCAAGAGAGTAAAGCCGGCGAGTATTACCAGCCATATCAGATAGTCAGGATTTCGGTACTGTGAAAAAATACCGAAAGAAATGTCTCTTCCAAGCGAACCGGATACTTTCTTCAGCAACAGGAGATTTATCCCGGCCATTACCACGAACAGGAGAATAATGCATGATGGATACAATTTCGCTAGCAACTTTTCAAGCGGTTGCAAGCCGTCTTTCAGAGCTTGCAGTTCTTGCCCGGAGAGTCCGCTTTGACGATATGTTTCACCAACTGTTACCACAGAGTCATGGATTATGCTGCGCATCCGTGCATCAACATCGATGTTGAATACTGCTACGGCAAATCCTGCCAAAACTGCTAAGAGCAAAACATTCAGTCCAACAGTACACAAAAGTGCCCTGGTACTCCCCTTGCCCCGCACCAGAAATTCAGGCAACAGCAGTGAAATCGCTACACTGGAAACCAGATACGGAAGCAGGCTGTCCTGGCTTACTAGTGCCAGGAATAGAACCATCAGGAGCACGATTGCAAATCCGGTTACCCGGGCGGCGCTTTTCAGGGAATAATAGATGCAAGGAAAAGGAATAAGCGCTGCGGCAATAGCACCCAGCAAGGGAATGGTGCGACTGAGAAAGAAAAGTGCCAGGGTCAGAAGACTTCCTTTCACTACCGCACCAATCACACCATACCCTGTACTGTTCATCTAACAAACTACCTCATATGCTAATGAAGAACTTCGTGTGGAGGAAGACCGCCAGCCCTGAGCAGGCGACATATGCTGCTCCCGAGATACGCAAGTGGTTAAGCACTTGGAGTCTGTCGGACTTAGGGTAAATCTGCAGCAAATCCGTCTGGACGGTCCATATTCCGCCGCTTTATTGGTCAACAGAACAACTATTGCCCTGCAAAATCAACACAATCTGTCCTCGCCCAGCCGAATTTTCGCTTCGACTTCCTAAGTCCGACAGACTCCTAGACATTGCAGCAATCGGCTCTCCGCAAAAGTCTTTTAACAGCATGCTAAGGCATGATATGCCCTGAAGCAATCGGAAGCAATGCAATGTTTCTTGCCCTCTTGATAGCTTCAGTGATTTCTCTCTGGTGTTTTGCGCAATTTCCGGAAATTCTACGGGGAACTATCTTACCACGCTCACTGACAAAAGAGCGCAAGGTACGGGGGTCTTTATAATCAATGGAAGCTTGTTTATCGGCGCAAAAACGACAAACCTTTCTCCGCTGAAATGTTCTTTTTCTGCGAGGTGCGCTGCTCCGTGAAGGTGTTCTTTCATCACTCATATCTTTATGCCTCCCAATAAATTATTCTGCCGACTCAGTCGGTATCGTTTCTGCCGCGACATCAGCCACTGTTTCCTCAGCGGGTGACTCCTCGACAACCGGAGCTGTAATCTGCACTCCCTTTTCCAACTTGACGGTCTGATAGCGAATAACCTTATCGTCAAGACGGAGACGTCTTTCCAATTCAGCCACCAAAGGTGCATCGCCCTCGAAAGTCAGATAGAAATACCGACCGCGGGAGAATTTCTTTACCGGGTAGGCGAGCTTTCGTGCTCCCCAGTCCTCAAGACGACCGCAGTTGCCCTTCATTGCAGTCAATGTTTCCTGCACCTTCTCCGACATCGCCTTAATTTCATCATCATTAAGGTCTGGCTGGACGATATAAATCGTCTCATAATTCCTCATATACTTTCCTCCTCACGGGTTTAATGAGCCCCGGACCATCCCGGAGCAAGGAGAGCGGCTTGCGCCGATCAAAAGATGTTAGACATAACAGAGAAACGTAAATCCTACAAGACATATTTCGTTCACCGCAGAATTTGACCGCGGGGAAGTACTTGTTCCTTACACTAGTTACGTATCTACAAGGTCAAGAAGTCCCTGTTATTAAAAAGGTTCATTGTTTTTTCCGGGCCATCGGCAAGTACTGACTCAAGGATATCAATCGCCCCGTCCAGCACCGAAGCCAGGCTGCGCATCTCGGTCACAGAGAACGGATTCAAGACGTAGTCAACAACATCCCCGTGAACCGGGCGACCGATGCCTATTCTGAGTCGGGTAAAGTCGCTGCTACCATACACGGAGAGAATCGATCGAAGCCCGTTATGCCCCCCGTGGCCGCCACCCGTCTTCACGCGGACGCGTCCAAAGGGAATATCAAGATCATCATGCACAATAACTATATCTTCGCCGGGAATTTTATGGAATCTGGCCATTTCGGCAACGGAACGACCAGAAAGGTTCATAAAGGTTTGTGGCTTCAAGAGGATCAGCCTGTGTCCATGCCAGAATCCTTCTCCACTGATCCCGGAAGAGTTTTTCTTGGCGATCGATATCCCGGTCAGGTGTGACAGTCTGTCCAAAACCATGAAACCCGCGTTATGGCGGGTCCATTGGTATTTCGTGCCGGGATTTCCGAGTCCTACAATAAGTTTTACAGCCATGTATCACGATCCAAAGCAAGCACCAGATGCGGTTATTCTGCTGCCTCAACTGTCTCTTCCGTCTCCTTCGCCTTGCCGAGAATATTGACAATAGTGGTGGTCGGGTCATCAAGAACTTTCATTCCCGGAGCAAGGGGCAAATCAGAAACATGCAATGACTCACCAAGTTCCAGAGCGGACACATCGACTTCAATGTGCTCGGGGATCTGTGTAGGAAGGCACTCGATCTCGATCTCATGCATGACAAGATCCATAATGCCGCCATCCTTTACACCTTTTGCCACGGAGGATATACTGACGGGAACCTTCACCTTCACCTTATCCAGCAGATTAACCTGATGCAGGTCAACGTGCAGCATGTTGCCTTTAAGACAATTGCGAGTAAGATCTGAAACAATGACAAACTTGCCGTCAAGATCCCCTGTACCCTTTAATGTGATCAGATGATTTATGCCACCCTCACCAGCAATGGCGGTTTCCAACTCTTTCCGGTTAACGGTAACTGCAACGGAGTCCATACCCTTGCCATAAATTACTGCGGGAATCTTTGCGTCTTGTCTCAATCTCCGACAAGCATTCTTACCCCGGGTATCCCTTGCTTCAATTGTGAGAATTCTTTGTTCCATACAACCTCCGTGTCTCGTTATAACTCCACACAGCACGCATGCAAAGATAGTGTTTTCTTATACAAAAAGGGAACTCACTGATTCATTGCTGTGAATTCTTCGAATTGCTTCTGCAAGGAGTCCTGCAACGGAAAGCACCTTGATTTTTCTGGATTGTGATGCACACTCGCAAAGAGGTATCGTATCGGTAATAACCATCTCCTGGATTTCCGAGTTTTCGATTCTTTCAATAGCCGGTCCGGAAAGAACACCATGAGTTGCACAGGCATAAATAGCCGTGGCGCCGTGGTCGCGGAGAGCCTTCGCTGCCTGAGTCAGTGTTCCGGCAGTGTCCACCATGTCATCAACAATAATGGCAACCTTGCCGCTTACGTCGCCGATTAGGTTCATCACTTCAGAAATATTAGGCCCGGATCTGCGCTTGTCAATAATAGCAAGTGAGGAACCCAAACGTTTGGCAAAAGCCCTGGCACGCTCAGTACCCCCGGCATCAGGAGAGACGATGACCGTCGTGTCGCTGACAAAATTGTTTCGCAGATATTCGAGAATTACTGATGCGGCATACAAATTATCTACGGGGATATTAAAAAACCCCTGAATCTGCCCGGCATGAAGATCAATTGTCACTACCCGGTCAGCCCCCGCGGTAGTCAGGAGATCTGCAACAAGTTTGGAAGTAATCGGAGAACGAGCTGCCACCTTCCGGTCCTGACGGGCGTAGCCGTAATAGGGAATTACTGCAGTGATCGTAGAAGCTGAAGCCCTTTTCAGGGCATCCATCATAATCAGTAACTCCATGAGGTTGTTGTTCGTCGGTGAACAGGTGGATTGAACAATATAGACGTCTCTTCCGCGGACATTCTCACCGATTTCGACTCTGATTTCGCCGTCAGAAAATGTTTTGACTTTTGCCTGCCCAAGAGGGACACCAAGTTTTTCACAGATCTTGACTGCCAGAACCGGGTTGGAGTTACCGCAAAAAATACGAATCTTGTCTTCCATCACTACCTCAGTGCCTTCACAATTATTGTTACAATAATAAAAAATGGCTGGGGCGCCAGGATTTGAACCTGGGAATGCCGGAATCAAAATCCGGTGCCTTACCGCTTGGCGACGCCCCAACAGGGAAATTCTTTATATTGTGCGAGTTACCAGGGAATACCATGCCGTGTTTTGAGCAATTTCCTTTTGGCAATCAGAGGCCTGCTGTTCTTTTTCAAAAACAGCGAATACCGTAGGACCACTACCGGACATGAGCACGCCCCGCGCCCCGCTCGCCAAAAGTGTGTCCTTTATCTCTTGAATAACGGGAAAACGGTTAATGGTAACTGCCTCAAGATCATTGGCCAAAAGAGAGCTGATATCTTCTATTGTATTGCTAAACTTTGGCAGTTTAGCCGTATCGGACTTCTTTGTCAATTGTAAATTTTGATATACCCAAGCTGTGGAAACATGGATATTCGGATTTACCAGAACGAGCCATACCGGTGGAAGGCCTTCTACAGCGGTGAGATGATCACCGATCCCCTCCGCTAACGCAGTTTTCTTAAAAATGAAGAAGGGAACATCTGCCCCCAGCTTCACCCCGATCGACATCAGCTTTTCATCCGTCAACTTAAGTTTCAAGAGGGCGTTGAGGCCCATCAGGACCGTGGCGGCATCACTGCTCCCGCCACCGAGACCAGCGGCCATAGGGATCTTCTTGACGATAAAGATATCAATCCCTGCAATGATTCCAGCCATTGTCAAAAGCGCATCCGCGGCACGCCACGCAATATTCGCCGGACCATCCGGAACATCTTTGCGATCACAGTACACCCGTATTCCCGGTGTATCAGAAAGGGAAATTTCAATTTCATCACTCAAGGAAATACGCTGCATGACCATTCGCAAATCATGATAATTATCCGGTCTCTTGCGAATTACCTCAAGCAGATAGTTTATCTTTGCCGGTGCCTGAAGTTTAATTCTATTCATCGAGTTACTGCTTTTCATAGGGGATTGAAATCCAGTTTCTTATCTGTATTTATGTAAATAAACTGCAATTACTTGTTTCCGGTTTTCGCACGGGAAATAGCAGCCTTGATTGCCGGTAGCGCAGCCAGTGCCGCACGTTCCCCTTCAAGCACCGCCTCATGACGTTTTGTGAAATCCGAAGTCGCTATTGAAGCTACGTTCGGCTTGATTACGACATCCGCCTTCTGGAGCTGGTGAGCAGCAATTTTCCCATACATGATCCCGATTGACTGAAGAATGGTACTGAGGGTTCCTGTTGGTTTCGACCCCTGGCCGTCCCCGGAAATATCAACGGCAATGACGACATCAGCACCTTGACGCAGGGCGGCCTCAACCGCGACAGGACTCACCAGGCCGCCGTCTACATACATTCTCCCGCCAATGACGGCAGGAGAGAAAACACCGGGAATTGAACAGCTTGCCCTGACGGCGCTCCCGGTATTCCCCGAACCGAAGACCACTTCGCTACCGCTCTGAATGTCCGTTGCCACAGCATAAAAGGGTATTCTCAGCTTTTCCATCGGGGTATTGCGAAGCATTCGGTTGATATATGCCTCAAGCTTTTCACCTTTTATGAAACCATTATCGGGAATGGTGTAGTCGGCAAGCTCTGCCTGTTGAATATCAAAGGATATTTTCTGCAGCTGGAATGCGGTGAATCCATAGGCATAGAGACTGCCGACAAAACTCCCGGCGCTTGTCCCGACAATCATGTTAATGGGTATACGGTTGCCCTCGAGCACCTTGAGCACACCGATATGGGCAAAACCCTTCGCTGCGCCGGCTCCGAGCACCACGGCAACCTTTACCTGTTTCTCAATTGCCGGAGGAGGCACTTTTTTCGGCATGCACCCGGTAAACAAAGTTACTGTCAACACTACCAGAACAAAGCGAACAAGCTGTACACACGTAATCATTACCTTTAACTCCAGTTCCAATATCCGGCATGGATGGCCGCACAGGGTCTTTTTCGGATACCGAGTTCATGCCCTGCCGATTTCATCACTATGAACTCCTGAATAAATAGGAGTAGCCACCCGGTGCGGAAAGCGAATCCTGATTTATTGCAGAGCGTCTTCAATCCGAATCAGCATGCTCTTTTCGTTAATGAAATCAAAAGAATCGACCTCTTCCAATGCACGCCGGATGCCACTTTCACGTGCCTCGTGGGTCATAATGACGATCGGCACTGTTTCGTCCGCTAGCCTGGCGCGCTGGATCATTGATTCAATGCTGATTTCGTTTTTCCCGAGAACGCCGGCAATTCTCGCCAGCACACCCGGCTTATCCAAGGCACTGAAACGAAGATAATACTTGCCGATAATTTCCCCTATCGGTTTAATCGGCAGCTTTTTCAGGTTCGTATCGAGATACCCCAGAGGAGCCGTCCGTCGTCCGACTCCAACCATCAGATTCCGGGCTATGGCCATGACGTCGCCAACGATAGCGCTGGCGGTCGGATCCATTCCCGCCCCTCGGCCATAGAACATGACAGTGTCGACAAAGTCGCCGGTCAATCTGATGGCGTTGAAGACGCCATCGACGTCCGCCAGGGGGTAGTTCAACGGTATCATGGTAGGATGGACGCGGGCTTCAACACGGTCACCGTCCATCTTTCCAATGGCAAGAAGTTTGATTTTAAAACCAAACTCCTTGGCATAATTGATATCTATTGCCGAAATGGCACTGATGCCTTCCGTGTAGATGTCATTAAAATCAACCCGTGTTCCAAAACAGAGTGTGACGAGAATCGCAAGCTTGTGGGCCGTGTCAACCCCTTCAATATCAAAGGTGGGATCTGCTTCGGCATAACCCAGCTCCTGCGCTTTCTTCAGAACATCACCGAAATCGGCGCCTTCCTGGGTCATTTTAGTCAGGATATAGTTGCATGTACCATTGAGGATACCGAGTACGGTGCCAAAATTATTGGCAGCCATATTGCCTTTTATAGCGGAAAGAACCGGGATTCCGCCTCCAACCGCGGCTTCATAGCGCACCTCAACGCCCTTACGGGCAGCTGCGGTATAGATTTCTTCACCATGCACAGCAAGCAATGCCTTGTTGGCAGTTACGATATGTTTGCCATTTTCAATGGCTTTCAGAATGAATTCCTTTGCAATCGTATAGCCACCGATCAACTCGATGATCACGGAAATCTTCGGATCAGACAAAACCTCATCCACATTTTGGGTAAGGACTCCGGGCTTAACAGCCACACCACGATCGGTAGTGATATCACGGTCCGCAACCTTCCTCAAACACAGCCGTGTCCCGAGTTTCTCCTCTATCAGAGCGGCATTTTGCCCCATCAGCTTCACAACACCGGCACCTATCGTACCGAACCCTAGCAGTCCTACCCCAATTTCTTTCATAACACCTCACGAATGAATGCTGGAAGTCAGGCAACCTACGCCGACAAAACTAGTTTTTGTTTGTCAAACCAGCCGCAATTTCATCGAGTATACCGTTGACAAACGAAGGGGAATCTTCCGTTCCGAACTTTTTCGCCACCTCAATTGCCTCATTGATCGTAACGTTTTTTGGTATGTCGCCACAGTACAGCAACTCGAAAATTGCGAGCCTGAGTATACTCAAATCCACACGGGCCATTCGGGCAAGAGACCAGTTTTTCGATTTGGCGGTCAGGAGCTCGTCAATAGCGGCGCGGTGTTCCGTAACGCCTTTCACCAGCTCCACAGCAAAATCGAGGGATTCGTACTGGGTCCGCGAATCATCCTCTTCCCGCGGAAGTGAGGAATGCTCATTGGTGGGATTCAAGTCTGACGCATAGAGCATCTGAAGCGCCATTTCCCGGCCTAAACGTCTTGCACCCACGCTATGCAAACCCTTTCAGCAGATTAACAGTTTCTATGGCCGTCATGGAAACATCGAAGCCCTTGTTTCCGGCCTTCGTCCCTGCTCTTTCTATAGCCTGCTCAATACTGTCAGTGGTCAAGACACCAAATACCACCGGAATGCCGCTGTCGAGTGAAACGTGAGCGACCCCCTTGGAAACCTCGGCTGCTACATAATCGAAATGGGGGGTTGCCCCCCTGATTACCGCGCCGAGGCAGATAATGGCATCGAATTTGCCGCTTTCCGCCATTTTCTTCGCCACAAGAGGAATTTCAAATGCTCCCGGCACCCGCGCAACGACAATACTATCGTCTGAAGCACCATGGCGCAGCAATGCGTCCAGTGCGCCCTCCAGCAGACGTTCGCTGATAAAACTGTTAAAACGACTCACAAGTATGCCAAAGGACAACCCACTGGCGTCAAGCTTTCCTTCAATGTAGGTAGGCATGGTAAAATCTCCACGAAATTATTGAGTATTCTATGGTATGAGTGTTCGGCAGACAGCTGGCAGGGTCAGAGATTATCCAGCAGGTGACCCATCTTTTCCCGCTTTGTCTGCAGGTATTTCAGATTACAGACGGTTGCTTCTATCTCTATCGGCACCCTTTCGACTATATCGATGCCATAGCCTTCGAGTCCCACCATTTTTTTTGGATTATTCGTCATGAGCTTGATTTTCCTTGCGCCCAGACTGACGATTATTTGGGCCCCGATACCATAGTCCCGCAGATCCGCCTTGAAACCCAGCTCAAGGTTGGCCTCGACGGTATCCTTCCCCTGATCCTGGAGAGCATAGGCACGAAGCTTGTTGACAAGCCCGATTCCCCTCCCCTCCTGTCGCATGTAAATGATGATGCCTTTCCCTTCAGCTTCAATTATCTCCATGGCATGCTGCAGTTGATCACCACAATCGCAGCGGCAGCTGCCGAAAACATCGCCGGTAAGACACTCGGAATGAACCCTGACAAGCACTGGCTCATCCTCTTTGATCTCACCCTTCACCAGGGCGAGATGCTCAAGATTGTCAACTTCGTTATCGAAAACCACCGCCCGGAAATCCCCGAAACGCGTCGGCAAAAGCACTTCCGCGGCTTTTTTCACCAGACACTCGTGCTTCATCCGGTAGGCGACCAGGTCCGCAATGGTGCAGATCTTCAAGCCGTGCTCTTTGGCGAATTTCCTCAACTGCGGCATCCGGGCCATGGTGCCGTCATCATTCATGATCTCGCAGATTACCCCGGCCGGCTTCAATCCTGCGAGCCGGGAAAGATCGACCGAACCCTCGGTCTGGCCGGTTCGCACGAGTACTCCACCGTTTCTGGCACGAAGGGGGAAAATATGGCCGGGGCGGGAAAGATCCTCCGGACTCGCGCCATCCTCAACCGCGGTCAGGATCGTGTGAGATCGGTCAGCAGCGGAAATTCCCGTGGTAACGCCCTTCTTCGCTTCAATGGAAACGGTAAAGGCCGTGCTGAAAGCGGAGGTATTGTTATCGACCATTGGCGGAAGGCGCAACTGGTCACACTTTTGCTCGGTCAGGGTCAGACAGATAAGGCCGCGACCGAATCTGGCCATGAAATTAATGGCCTCGGGAGTCACCATTTCTGCTGCCATGGTCAAGTCGCCCTCGTTTTCACGATCCTCGTCGTCGACGAGGATGACCATCTTCCCCTGCTTGATATCCTCTATGGCTGCTTCTATCGATACTGCCGGCATAGTCTTCGGTAGACCTCACTTGTGTATAATCAAAACAATATTGTATCTCACAAAAAACCGCTTTTCGCAAGCAGTTCCAGAGACACCCCTTTTTTCTCTCCGGTGTCCTTGCCGGAAAGCAAACGTTCCACATATTTCCCAATAAGGTCCGTTTCAATATTGACCGCATCCCCAGGCCCACGGAAGCGAAGGGTGGTCTGCTCCGCGGTATGGGGAATGATATTGATGGTAAAGCCCTCATCGGAAACGGTATTGACCGTCAAACTGATTCCATCGATGGCCACGGAACCCTTTTCAATGAGGTATCGTGCATAGCGCGGTGGAATCTGGAAAGAATACAGATAGTTACCGGAAACTTCACGGCGTTCTCGAATGACTGCGAGACAATCCACATGGCCACTGACCAGATGCCCCCCCAACCTGTCGCCCATACGGAGTGCCCGCTCCAGATTAACGAAAGAGCCCGGCTTGAGAGCCTTGAATCCTGTTCTTTCCAGTGTTTCGGGAGATACATCGAAAGAAAACCGTCCTGCAGATTTTTCCACAACGGTCAGACACACTCCGTTGATGGCTATGGAATCTCCAAGCGTTATTTCATGCTGAGGTAGGGCACTTGCAATGTGGATACGTGCACCCGCACCAACCCGATCCATTCCCAGAACTTTTCCCACTTCTTCTACCAAGCCAGTAAACATTATCTCTCCGGATACCCGATCACCAGAAAATCCTCCGCAAAACGCCGCACGCTGGTGGCCTTCAACCTGAGCGCGTCCCCCATTCTCTCAACACCCGGTCCGGAGCACAACCCGTACCCGTCCCCCCCGGCAATGATTTTCGGGGCGTAAAAGAGCAAATACTTATCGACAAGGCCTTTTCTGACAGCTGCCCCAACCAGTTCCCGTCCCCCTTCCAGGAGAATCGACTGAACCCCACGTGCACCGAGCCTGCGAAACAGGTCGGCAAGATCAACCCGCCCTTCTTCCTCTTCACACAGCAGGGTCTCGGCAGCAAGACCTTGTATCACCGCGTTTTTTTCCGGGTCACGCTCGATCGTCGCAAGGATCGTTTTCGCTGGAGAGTCCAGATGAAAAAGCGCGGCAGTCGGAGGCGTCCGCAACCTGCTGTCAACAACAATCCGGTGAGGATCTTTCCCCCGAACCATTCTGCAAGTGAGCTGGGGGTCATCAGCGAGAACCGTGCCGACACCAACCATGATGGCATCAACCCTTGATCGAAGGGTATGGACATATCTTCTCGATTCTTCGCAGGTTATCCATTTCGAATCACCGCTCGCCGTGGCGGTTTTCCCATCCAGGGTCATGGCACTCTTCAGGATTACAAAAGGCAAGCCGGTCGTGACGTGCTTCAGAAAAGCCTCGTTCAAGAGGCGACACTCTTCCTCCAGAACCCCGCATTCGACGGAAATACCGGCTTGACGAAGCATTGCCAGTCCGCGCCCGGACACCAGAGGGTTCGGGTCCTTCATGCCGGCAAAGACCCGCGCAACCCCCGCCTTGATCAGTGCTTCGGCACAGGGAGGCGTCCTGCCATGATGGGAACAGGGCTCAAGGGTAACATAGACATCGGCTGCGCGAGCCCGGTCCCCTGCCTGGCAGAGAGCATGAACCTCAGCATGGGGTGTGCCCGCTTTCCGGTGCCACCCTTCTCCGACGATCTCTCCGTTCCGGACAATTACACAACCAACTGCAGGATTGGGTGACGTTCGGCCGAGTCCGCGACGGGCAAGGGCAAGGGCCCGTCTCATCATTTTGTTCTGACTATCGATCATTGTATGCAATTTGCCGTCAAAAGTCCGGTACAGGAGCCTGTAGGACTTAGGAAATCAAAGCGAAAACCAGGCTGGGCGAGGACAAATTTTGTCGATTTTGCAGAGCAATAGTTGTTCTATTGACCAAAAAAGCGGCGGAATATGGACCGTCCAGACGGATTTGCAGCTGATTTACCCTACGTCCGACAGGCTCCTACCCCTTGGCAACCTTGAGAAGGTCCTGAAGTTCCGACATGAATTCGTTGATATCCTTGAAAGAACGGTACACCGAAGCAAAGCGAACATAAGCGACTTCATCGATCTCGTGAAGTTCTGCCATTACCCATTCACCAATCGTGGTGGTAGAAACTTCGCGATCAGTGCCCTCCTGAAGGCGGGTCTCAAGGCGGTCCACCATCTTTTCGATATCTTCCACTGAAACCGGACGCTTTTCACAGGCCTTCTTGATACCTGCAATCAGCTTCAGCCGGTCGAAGGCTTCACGTCTGCCGTCTTTTTTCTTCACCATGGGTAAAATCTCTTCCACCCGCTCATGGGAAGTAAACCGTTTGCCGCAAACCTCGCATTCCCTGCGGCGCCTGATTGCGGCTCCGCCTTTCTCCGGGCGTGAGTCAACGACCCTGCTTGCTGGGTGAGAACAGAAGGGACATTTCATTACCCGAGCCTCTCTATTGATTCATTCTCACCAAATTTAATCGTCTCAATCCCGGCCTCATCAATCATTTCTTCTGCGAGCGTATCAGGGTAGCCCTGCTCATAAACAATGCGCTGAATTCCGGCGTTGATCAGCATCTTCGAGCAAATTATGCAGGGCATGGTCGTACAGTAGAGCGTCGCCCCATTGATGTTGGTTCCATGTTTCGCCGCCTGGATAATGGCATTTTGTTCAGCATGAAGACCACGGCAAAGTTCATGACGTTCACCGGGGAGCACGGACAATTTCTCCCGCAGACAACCGACATCAAGACAGTGGGCAATACCGGATGGCGCACCGTTATAACCGGTGGCAAGAATATTTTTGTCCTTTACCAGGATGGCGCCCACATGGCGACGGAGACAGGTGGACCGGCGGGCAACGAGCCGGGTAATCTCCATAAAATATTCGTCCCAGGCAGGCCTTTTTTGTGTGTCATCACCCATATATCTGTTTGCACCCTTCGTTTCCGTCTTCCCGCACCCTTTGACTACAAGAACAGTATCCCGAAAAAACTATTTGCACCACCTGTGGAATCTGCTCTGCCGCAACAATAGAACATATCCCTATGGAAGGTCAAGAAAAGAGGTTTTTCACTGGTTTCCGGCATGTCTGCTCCTGTCAGGCAAAAAGGAGGACCAGGGCACGTTGATTCAACCGAGGCAACGGGACTCCTCTTCACTATTCACGGTCGGGAATGGATCGCCGCTTTTTTTTCTCTGCCTCCCCTTTCTTGGCAAGCAACCTTCGTTCACGTTCTCGTCTGGGGACCTTCGTAGCGGTTCTTTTCTTGACCGTCATCTCACGTCGGGCAAGGGCCTTATGAAGCCTCTCCATGGCGAGTCCCCTGTTCTGGCTCTGCGACCTCCGCTCACTGGCCTGCACAACGATCCCGGTGGGAAGGTGGCGAATCCGTACGGCAGAGTCGGTAACATTCCGGTGCTGACCTCCAGGTCCGGACCCTCGATAAAACTCCACTTGAATGTCTGATTCTCTAATTTCCATGGATAAATCCGTGCAATTTGCGCTCGTAAAAAAAAGAATGCTGTATACAGCAGAAACCATCTCTTACTGTCCAGATATTTTGATGAGCTTTTTGGCCGGGCACCGTCATGCGGGGATCGTCCCCGCATCGTTTCAGCAACCGACAGATTCTGTCACTACCAGCTGTAAAACGGGGAAAATGATCGGTTCCCGAAAGGAATCCACAAGAATGTGCGATTGACACAGCGCTTCTGCCGGTATAATAATACGCGAAGTATCTAAAAAAGGAAATCTTCGTGAATGTCATTTCCATCCTACAGAGAAATTTCGGCGAAAACCGGGAAGCTTTCGAAATAGTTCTCAAGCACAGCACGATGGTGGCCGCCAAAGCCGCCTCCATTGCCCGGTCCCTGTCCGACCCCACGATAAACATTGATTTTGTTGAGGAGGCCGCTCTTCTCCATGATATCGGCATCTGCCGGATCCATGCTCCACGGATCGCCTGCCACGGGGACGCACCGTACATCTGTCACGGAATTCTCGGCCGTCAGATTCTGGAAACAGAAGGGCTGAAGTTTCATGCCCTGGTATGTGAACGCCATATTGGTGTAGGAATCGGCATCAAGGATATCGTCCAGCAACAACTTCCCCTTCCGAAGAGGGACATGATCCCGGTGACGGTGGAAGAGAAAATCATCTGCTTCGCCGATCTCTTCTATTCCAAAAAACCGGGACGGCTTGATGAGGAAAAATCAATCGAAGAGGTCAAAAAAGCTCTACAAAAACATGGTGAGCACAAGGTCGCCATTTTCGAAAACTGGGTACGGGAATTTTCCGCTACAACCCACTGTGGTACGTGCTGTCAAAAGAAGTGATTTTCCATCCGTCCCGGTGCCGGTTTTAGATAAAAATGAAAGGAGAATTACGTCGTGATGAATTTCGCACCCTATATCCTTCCTGTCGCCCTGACTGTTGTCCTTCTGATTCTGATGCGAATGCAGGCGAACTCCGCACAGAAATCAATTCGTAAAGCAGAAGACCACCTCCATGAACTGGAACAGAAACTGGCGAGCACCGAAAGTGCCCTTCAAGAAGAAATCCGCAAAAGCGGGGAAGAAAAAGACCTGAAGATCACGCAGCTCCATGAAGACCTGCGGGCAGCGTTGAAATCCTTCATGGAGTCCACCAACAAGTCGCTGGCGGAAAGTGCAGCCGCCACTAAGGCCCAAAATGAGCAAGTAATTGAGAAGGTTACTACTCTGCTGCGCCAGGTTGTGCGGAAGCCCGAGCAAAGGAAAGAAACTCCTCCTCCCCAGCAACCAGGAGTATCGCCGATGCATGAAAAAGCAAAGCGTCTTGCCCGTCTCATCGTTTCGGACATTGTCCTGTACAACCAGGCTGCGGTAGAAGAAGGAATCCGGAACAACAACTTCTTCGAGGTTATGGCCCATGACGTTCAGGAAGCCCGCAACCTCTATGCTTCACGGGTGCCCGAAGAAATCCGTAAAGAAACAGCGTATCTGGACGATGCGTTCAATGATCTTATCGACCGGAAAAAACGGGAACTCACTGTCGCCTGACATCTTTATTCCCGCCATCCCGGCTTCCTGCACCAGCATCTCCCCATTCAGCACATAAGACCCGCAGCCTGATGACAGACTGCGGGTCTTGTCATTTCCCACATACATGATGTCGACAGCATCGTTCCGCAAAGTTATTCCAAATTCAAAACAAGGATGAAATCAAGGCGGCGAGGATTGAGGCGACGAAGGCGTACAGGTAGTACGTTGAGGAGCCGAAGACGAGCCAACGAAGATAGCGCCTTGATTTGGAATTGGAATTACCCGTAAACGGAAGGGATGTTCTGTAGTATACTTAAATAAACTAGCAAACACACCCAATATCAAGCGATATCACAGGGGGAAAAACCATGAGTATTCCTCCATCAATAAAAAAGATTTCCGATTTCCTGTGGGAAATTCCTGTCTCATACAAACCAGGCATGCTGGTTCCGGCACGCATTTATGCAACGGAAATACTCTTGAAGCAGATGGACCAGGGAGTGTTTGAACAGGTTACCAATGTCGCCTGCCTGCCGGGCATTATCGACTATGCGTTCTGTATGCCGGACGGTCACTGGGGATACGGGTTCCCCATTGGTGGCGTAGCGGCCATGGACCCGCACTCCGGGGTAATATCACCTGGCGGCATCGGTTTCGACATCAACTGCGGAATGCGGCTCGTCCTCACCAACCTGACACTCGACGAGGTCAAACCGGAAATTCGCCGGCTCGTGGACACCCTTTTCAGACGGGTCCCGTCCGGTGTCGGCAGCACCGGGTTCGTCAAGATTTCCCGGGACGATTTTCGCCGAGTGGCAGAGATGGGCTCCCGTTGGTGCCTGCGAAACGGCTATGCCTGGCAGGAGGATCTGGAAATGACCGAGGAAGGAGGATGCTTCTCCGGAGCGGATACTTCCACGGTAAGTGAAAAAGCCGTTGAGAGGGGCTTCGACCAGATCGGCACCCTCGGTTCCGGCAATCACTACCTGGAAATCCAGGTAGCAAAACCGGAGAACGTGCATGATGAGGAAATCGCCCGGGCCTTCGGTTTTACCCGTCCGAACCAGGTGGCGATCATGTTCCACTGCGGCAGCAGAGGCTTCGGCCACCAGGTGGCGACAGACTATCTTAAACTTTTCCTCAGTGTGTCGGAAAAGAAGTACGGTATCAAGGTCAACGATCGGGAGCTTTCCTGCGCCCCGTTTCACTCCCGCGAAGGCCAGGACTATTTTGCGGCAATGAAATGCGCGGTAAACATGGCATTTGCCAATCGCCAGGTAATCCTCCACCGCATCCGCGAGGTTTTCTCGGCCATCTTCCACCGCTCCCCCGAAGACCTGGGGATGAACATGGTCTACGATGTTGCCCACAACACCGCCAAGCTGGAAAAGCATCTGGTGCACGGCAAGAAAACGGAAATACTGGTCCACCGCAAGGGGGCCACGCGGTCCTTCGGCCCCGGCATGGAAGGACTTCCTGACCGTTACCGGGAAACCGGTCAGCCGGTGATCATCGGCGGCAGCATGGAAACCGGCTCCTATCTCCTCGCCGGTCTGGCCGGATCACAGTATACCTTCTGCACCACTGCCCACGGCAGCGGGCGGGCCATGAGCCGCCATCAGGCAAAAAAACTCTTCCGTGGCCAGAAATTGCAGCGGGAAATGGAAGAGCGCGGCATCTATGTTCGAACAGCTTCCTGGGGCGGCCTCGCGGAAGAGGCAGGCCCCGCATACAAGAACATCGATCAAGTGGCAGAGGCTACGGAACTGGCCGGACTCAGCAAGCGTATCATCCGCCTCGTGCCAATCGGCAACATCAAGGGCTAGGAGGATAGGAGAGATCATGCCGTTCCGCTACCTGGATGACGTGGCAACCGCCGACGCAGCCTTCGAAGCGTTTGGGGATACCGTGGAGGAGATGTTTCTCTCTGCCGCGGAAGCTACCATCGGCGTGATGATAGAGAACCCTCGATCCCTCAAAGAAAACGAGCAGCTCTCGATCGAGTTGAAAAACGATGAACTGGATATGCTGCTGTTCGATTTTCTCCAGGAGATCATCTTCTTCAAGGATAGCCGCCGCCTCCTTTTGCGTATCACTTCCCTGCGCATCGATCGCACTTCCTCACCCCTGACACTGGCGGCCGAAGCAGGGGGAGAGATCATGATCCAGGGCCACCACCCCCTGCTCACGGATGTGAAAGCCGTAACGCTGTACCGTTTTGGTATTACGCAGGATGAAAAGGGCTGGACAGCGACCGTTATCCTGGATATTTGACCACAATCTCCCTGGATGAACTTCAAGCGAATAGCCGCGCGAAAAAACTACACCAGCTCTTCCACTGCCCGACGGACCTTTGCAACGATCTCCGCCGGCGCGTCCCTGGCACACTCGATCGGGCTGCCGAAACTGACCCGCACCCGTCCACGCCGGGGCCACACGGCCCCTGGAGGCAGGATTTTTTCTATGCCGAAAATCCGCACCGGCACCACGGGCAGAGAAAGTTCCTGCACCATTACCCCGACGCCCTGCCGGAACGGGAGAAGACGCCCGTCACGAGATCTGGTTCCCTCCGGAAACAAGAGGATGTTGATGCGGTGATCGGCGAGTTTGCCCATGTAGGCAAGGGAGGCGCGGAAACCGCTCGACCGGGAAAGGGGAAAAAGGTTGAGAAGAATCGTTCCATACTCATAGGCAAGTCGTTTCCAGAGCTTACCCAGCCAGATTCGGTAATTCCGGAAGAAAAACTCCTCCCAGGCCGCTGTGGCCGTAGTATAGCGCCAGCAAGGCGGCAGGGATGACAAAATCACCGGTTGGTCAAGGTAGCTGAGGTGATTCGCAACAAACATGACCGGCGGCTTCAAATTCGCGAGGTTTTCCAGACCGTTAACATCAATTGCCACGAAAACTCTCACCAGGGGATGGTGAAAGAAAAAATCGACAACGCGTCGTATCAGGCGCAGAGGCCGGCAGTTTACCCAAAACCGCATGCTTCGCCCGGGCTCCGGCCGCTCCCGCCGCACGATGATCAGCCGCAAATCCGCAACGGTGGTTGCCGGGTCGATGAATGAATCTTCCAGATCAAGATGGAACTCCTGCTCAAGATGGTTCAGTAACTCCAACTGCCCGATGGAGGTCAGACCGAGATCGTTCACCAGGGTAGAGTCCTCGCGAATGGAGCCGACCGGACACTCCGTGACTTGGGCGATCAGGCCAAGCAGCCGATCGTCCGAAACAGCTCCCGCCCCCTGCCCGCTCCGCGCAATCCGGTCCTTGACCAGAAATTTCCTGATTTTCAAGGTCGTGGTTTTGGGAAATTCCGCCTCGGGCCAGATGGAGAAGCCGGTGATCCGCTGAAGAGGGTCGATACGGCGATGGGCCTCCTGGAGGATCTCGCCGGGCGGCCTGCCGCTACCATCGAGCAGGAACACGGCATGCACTTCCTCGCCCGCCCCAAGCTCGAGCCCAAGCACGCAGGACTCGCGTACTCCGGGCAGCGAATTCAGCAGCTCTTCAAGTTCATCGGGGAAGACATTCACACCCGCGGCTGTGACGATCAGTTCCTTCTTGCGCCCCAGAATCCGCAGGGAGCCATCAGGATCAAACCGGCCGAGATCGCCGGTGCGGAACCAGCCGTCACCGGTGAAGGCCTCCCGGGTGGCAGCTTCATCATGATAATACCCCGGAAAGATATTCTCGCCCCTGGCAAGCACCTCTCCCCCCTCAACAACTATTTCCACCCCGGAAAGCGGTGTACCCACGGATCCTTCCCGCTGTTTTTCCATGCTGTTGGCGGTAAGGACGGGAGAGCATTCCGTCAGTCCATACCCTTCGATCACCCGGAACCCCATGGCACTCCAGAAACGAAAAAGTTTCGGCGGCAAAGACGCCCCACCGGAAACGAACAGGGCAAAGTTCCGACCGAACCTCCGCTGAATCGGGAAAAAGAGCAATTTCCTCACCACAAACGGCACGCGCATTCCGACCCGGTGCAGGAACAGAAAGAGGCCTGACAACCCCCTGACATCCAACTCCCGGTCGATGCCGCTTTTCAGGAGTTGAAGCAGACGGGGAACGCACATCACGATGCGAATATCCTCCTCTCGAAAAGCTGTCTCGATCGCCAAGGGCTTGATGGTCCGGAGATAGGCAATTGCCGCACCATGGAACAGGGGCGTAAGAAACCCTCCCATCTGTTCGAACATATGGGAAAGGGGGAGGAGCGAGAGAAAGGTATATTCGTGGCTGATAATGGGGATCCGCTCGTTCACCTGGATCAGATTGGCAATCAGGTTGCGATGGCTCAGCATGACGCCTTTGGGCTTGCCGGTGGTACCCGAGGTATAGATTATCTGCACTATGTCCTGTGGCTCGGCAGCCGGGGCTTCTGCCAGGGGCGCCACCCCGTCAAGCAGGAATTCCAGCTCCTCCGCCAGCACATTCGGTCTGCCCGAGACCTGCTGCTCTTTGTAACGGCTCGAAATGACCAGTCGTACCTCGGTCAAGCCGGCAATCGTTTCGGCTCGCTCCAGGTCAGAAAGAAAGTCGACCGGGACAACGATTGCCTTGCGGGCAACACAGCCCCAGAACGCAATTGCCCACCAAGGACTGTTCGGCGCCCAGAGCAGGACGCGATCGCCCTCCCGAACCCCGTGTTCGGCCAGCAAGGCGTTCATCTTCAGCGCCAGGATGGCCAGGAGTTCGTAGGAATACACCTGGCGGCGCACCCCGGTCCGAAAGATGATCGCCGGCTTTGCACCGCGATGCCGAAAGGTCTGGTACAGCTCAAGCAGCGTACGCATGGCAGATCCCCCGGGATTGAACACTATACTGTCATGGTACCATTATGCATGTCCGCTGCAACCCTCAGCCAATGCCCCCTGCTCAGAGAAAGAATTCTTTACTGCAATTCAGACGGGATAATCACGGGTAAGGACCTGACCATTCCTCTGCTTGCTCGTACAACGACTTTCAGCTGCGATTTTCCAAAAGGGCCGCAAACTACCTTGACAATTAACCTTGCCGGAATATAATGATAATGAAATTCACTATCCCCGCCAAGGCACATAGATACCGACCGGGGAAAGGGAACCACGCGCAACCCCGTAAAAATATGATATTTTGACAAAAGGAGACCGTACCATGGCACGCATAGCTTTTGAAGGCTACTACCTCAAACACGACAACAAGGAATATACCATTCACTGTTCTGCAAACGAGATCCACGAGCCGGCTGTTCACAAAGCGTTCGGAACAAAAACGGAAGATGACCTTCAGACTGCCCTAACGCGTCTCGACTACCGAAACTGGTTCCGCGAAAACAATTGCGACCGTGAGTTCAGTACGGTTGAAGAAGCGAAAAAGGCCGCCAGGACCTACTTCGGGGAAGACCCCCATGGGCTTGGAGTCAGGTTCAAAGTGGTTGAATAAGGGTCGGTTACACAGGTAATATGCCGGGCATTTCGAGCTTGAGGAATAATGGACCTTCAGTTTCAGGCATGAGTACTGGTAGTGCTCATGCCGCTACAATCTGCCCGAACGGAAAATTCCGATTAACAACCACACCCCCATCAGGCCTGCGATCGTGTAGCCGAGAAAGGCAAACACCGGAAAACCCAGCAACTGGAGACCTTTTTCCGTCTGCATGATCAGAGAAGAACCAACAACGAGCGAGGCGATGATGAGGCTGGATGAGAGTCGGTTACCGGTTTTATCGAGTTCCCTGATAAAGTGCTCAAGCCCCCGATGCTCGAGATCAATCTTGACTTTGTTCCGGTTCAGGCGGTTCAGGATCTCCTTTACGTCATCAGGAAAGGTTCTGGCCAAGTTATAGTAGGATTGAAGTGAACCGCCAACCTCCTGAGCGATAGTGCTCATTGAAAGCCTGTCAGCCGCGGCCTTTTCCACAAAAGGTCGCATCTGTTTCACCATGTCGAAGTCCGGATCGAGCATCCGCCCCATCCCCTCGACCGTCACCAATGCCTTGGACAGCATCATGAAATCCGGCCGGAAGTAAATCCGGTACGCCGCAATAAGCTCTATCAGGTCGCCAAGAACCCTCCCCACCGACATTTCGGCAAAGGGCAGCTCACAGAAATCGTTGATAAAGTCGGAAAGATCCCGCCGCAAGGCCCGACTGTCAAGGGTATCGGTTAAATCACCGGAATATAGCAGAAGGGAGATGATACGGTCCGGGTTCCTGCTGATCAGCGAGAACAGAAAATCGGTGAAAAACTCCCGGGACGATGAATCGAGTCTGCCCATCATACCGTAATCCAGCAGGCAGACTACATTTTCCGGAAGGATGAAGACGTTTCCCGGATGGGGGTCGCCATGAAAAAAACCGTGCTCCAGCACTTGGCGAATAAAAGCTTCCGCACCCCTTCGGGCGATGAGTTTTTTGTCGAGACCCGCTTGGTCCAGGGCCGCCAGGTCGGAAACCTTTATACCATGGATGAACTCGAGGGTAAGAACACCGGAGGAGGTTCTTTCCCAGTACACGCGGGGAAAGCGAAGAGTCGGATCACCGGCAAAATTGGCGGAAATCCTCTCGATAGTGCGGCCCTCCCGCGACAACTCCAGCTCACGACGTATGCTCCGGGCAAATTCCTTTACCAGCGCTACCGGATTGAAAGAACTGTTTTCGGGAAAATGGCGTTCCGCGAGAAATGCAAGCCCCATGAGGACCTCGATGTCGGTTTCCACCTCATCGACAATGCCGGGACGCCGTATTTTCACCACAACTTCCTCACCGCTGTTCAGCGTCGCAGCATGCACCTGTGCAATGGAAGCCGCGGCAATCGGTTCTTCAGTGAAGGAAGCGAAAAGCTCTTCAATTTCGCCCTCGAATTCCTCCCGTAATCGGGTTCTCACCTGGGAAAAGGAAAAACCGGGGACCTGGTCCTGGAGCTTCGAGAACTCAACAAGATAGTTTTTGGGTATGATGTCGGGCCGGGTAGAAAGAAGTTGCCCCAGCTTAATGAATGTCGGGCCAAGTTCCTCCAAAGCAAGCCGCATCCGCTCCGCAGGCGACAAATGGGCAAGCTCTCCCTCGCTGCGACGAAAAAATCTCGCTCCGCGCGCCTTGAACTGCGTTATGTGGAGGTACTCGATCAGACTCTCAAAACCATATCCGATCATTACCCCGATAATCTGCCGTACCCGCCTGAGGCTGCGGCTATTCACCTTGATTCCCAAAAGACTTGACATATTTCGACCTTCAGTCTCTTCGCTGTTTCTCTTCCAGTTCCTCGACCCGTTTCAGCAAACTGTCGAACTCTTCCCGAGAAACCAGGCCAAGCTTGTCAACGACTTTTTTCACCTCGGTTTCAGACATTTCCGCAAGGCGTTTTCGCCCTTCCTGTACCATGTCCTGTGTTTTCTCCAGGAATGCCTTCCCCTCTTCCTCGCTCATCCGATACGACTCCTTCAGTTCAGCAAGTAACTCCTCTGTTTTCTTCTTGGAAAGGGCGACGGCTCCGAGTCCGGCTAAAAATGCTTTTTCAAGCTGATCAAACATGACGGCCTCCTTCAAGGGTGAATTTGGCACCACGCGCTTGTACCATGGTGTTGTTGGGAAGGGCCGGTGCGGAAAAGCCCGTCCTCAACAGAATAGTGGGAAAATGGCCAAAAAGCAGTGCCCACACCAGCAGTCCGACAGACTCCTGGTCGGCTAACCGCAGAACATTTTGATCAATATGTTTAGTAACGGTATCAGGAAAGTGCAGGATTTCAATCTCATGGCAAAAGCAGCAGCGCCTTTGCCGATGTTTTTTCAGATGTTTTTTTGCATACAAACAAAATGAATCATGATATCGTGCAGCATCTTTTGGAGATTGGCAAGACCCATAAACTTTGAGAGTTCATGGGTTTTTTTATTGTATTGTACCTCAGGTTTCCGGCCTCTCAGTAAAAAAGATGCATTTTTGATGGAAAGGAGAATGGATATTGGATGTTATTGTTCGCGGTAATGATATCGAGAAAGCGCTTCGCGATCTGAAGCGTTCCCTGCAAAAAGATGGCTTCTTTAAAGAGATGAGAACGAGAAAATATTATGAAAAACCTTCCGTGAAGAAGAAGCGCAAACAGCTAGAGGCTGAACGGCGCCGCAGGAAGGCAGTGAGAAATCGGCGTCCGGAACGGGACTGAAGGTCGTTACAGATATCGTAACAATCTGGTTCTCAACGGCAAAAATGGCACTAATAAAATCTTGTCAGTTCTCAACGACAGAATTCACAAAGCTTGTACAAATACCCTGCTCATTTCAAAACGCCCTGGTAAAAACAGGGCGTTTTTTTATTGAGACGTCCCTAGGCAGGAGCCTGGAAGGCACCCTCACTTCCTGAAAGCAGCTTTTTCCGCAAGAACTATCAGTCCCGTTTCCTACTGGTGCAGTTCGCCCTTTCTTACCTGCCGGAAACCTTGCAGGATTTCCCGGCTCAGCCCCGCCAGCGCGTCCCCCATTGCCTTTACGACAGAATCATCCCCGGCACTGGGTACCGATTCCCTGATCTCAGACTCCCGCAACAAAAGGACACGTTTACCATCCATGCCATAGATCACCCATTGCGCCTTCAGCACAACTGCGACTTCCGGCGTAGCATCGAATCTGCTGATCTGCACGGCAACCCGATAGTCGTTCGGAACTCCCCGTCGCCAGGACACAACAGCGATACCATCAGTTGAAAGCATCAGATCAAGGTTCTCTTCCAGAACACGAACGGTGTCAATCGCCAGAGAGCCGGCCCAACGACTGTATTCACTGAAAAAAAGCTCATTTCGAGAAGTTCGCAACACAATTTGCGGCCTGTCCAGGTAATCAGGAAGCGTTACCGGACCAATCCCGAGAACAACCGGAACTGTTCCTGGCAGGGCAGGTTTTCTGTCCTGGTTGGCGAGGACCGGTGTCAGGGTATAATAGCGAGAGTTGTGCTTAGTTGCACAGGCGCCAAGAAACAACGCCAGCAGAACCAGGATGCGGAAATCGATTCGGACATGTCGGAATGATATCATTCAGATCTCCTTGTGCATTTTTCGGACGGCTGGTGACCGACTACGAGAAGCATCGGGGAAGTTCCAGCCCAGCTGCAATCAAAATAAAACTATTTACCCCACACGACAGAGTCAGGATGCTGTTCGAGAAAGTCACTCAGAACACGAATGGATCGAGCAGCCTGCGAAAGTTCCTGGAGAGTGTCGCCCACCTCGTTCATCAATATCGAATTTTCCGACGTCGTATTTTCCATCGCGGCAAGGGTCTTTCGAACATTTTCCAGTGTCTCACGGGCACTCGAAAGCGTCTGCGTAAGCTGTTCCGGTATGCCATTCGATCCGGAAAGAGCCGCATCCATCTTACCGGTTGCAGACTTGAGAGACACCGTGGTCGCACTCAGGTTTACAATGATCGGCTCTATTTGCGAATTGACCTTCTTCATGATATCAGCCGTCTCATGCAGTCCCTCTCGTACTGACTTCAGACTGGCCATCGCCTCCGGTGAGTTCACCAGTGCATTGAGCCCATCAATGGTTTTCGTGAGTTTTGCTACAAACTCCTGAATGGGCAGGTTTTCCAGTGTTTTGGTAATTTGTTCCAGACTTGAGGGGGTGGTAGGAATTTCCGGATACTCTTTAACAAGGCCCACATAACGGACTGGGGTACTCGGAAAGAAATCGATGGCAATCATCAGTTGTCCGGTGACGAAACTTTGGAGTTGCAGCTGGCCACGCAGCCCTTTCTCAACAAGTTTCTTGACATAGTCTTCCATTTCTTCGGTGTCCGGTCCATCGATGCGCTTCACCTTGTCAGGTTCGAATTCCACGACAACCGGGACGGTGACGGTCATGTTCGTTGTGTTGAAGATCAGGGAGATGCTCGTTACCGAGCCGATCCTCACCCCATGAAACATCACGGGAGAGCCGACGGTCAAACCCTTTACCGTTCCATCGAAGAACATCACGTAGTATCTTTTATCGGTAAAAAAACTGCCCGAGCCGAATACCGCCACGGCAATGATCGCCAGGCTCACGGCCCCCACCACAAAGAGACCGATACGGGTTTTACTTGCCGATTTTGCCATTATCTACTCTCCCTCTGAATAGAATCTCTGTCCTGGAATCCGAATTTGTCTGCAAGTGTCAGGCGAGAAAACACGGCTCCGGAGTAACCCCTGATTCTGCCTCTGCCTTGGCATCACCGCGCGTGAGAAAATTCTGCACCGTTGGATGCCGGCACTCAGCCAGAAGACGTTTGGGATCACCGGTTGCGATCATGGTTTTGGCATCCGTATCGAGAAAAACCGAATTGTTGCCAATGGCAAAAATGCTCGCCAATTCATGGGTTACAACAATGATAGTGGTGCCGAGGCTTTCCCGAAGTTCCAGAATCAGATCGTCCAGAAGCCGGGCACTAATCGGATCGAGTCCAGCCGACGGCTCGTCGAAAAACAGAATCTCCGGATCGAGTGCCATTGCCCGGGCAATGGCCGCCCGCTTCTTCATCCCGCCGCTGATCTCGGACGGGTAGTAATCTTCGAATCCGGCCAAACCCACCAGGGCCAGCTTCAGCGAGGCAATCTCCCGAATGCGGGACGGTTTCAGGTCCGTGTACAGTTCCAAGGGAAGGGAGACATTCTCCGCCAGCGTCTGCGAACTCCACAGGGCACCGCTCTGATACATGACGCCGAAGCGGCGCATCAGGAACTCCCGCTCCAGGGGTTCCGTTTCCCAGAAACTTAGGTTTCCGTACCACACCTGCCCCTCCGCCGGCTGCTTGAGACCGATCAGGTGCCGCATCAGCGTACTCTTGCCGCAACCGCTCCCTCCCATGACAATGAAGATATCGCCCCGGTTTACGGTAAAGGTGAGAGAACGCTGCAGGACATAGTCGCCGTAGGCCATGGTGAGGTTTTTTACCTGGATGTGAGGATCGCGACTGTTCATAGGTCATATCCCAATAATATCGCAGAGTACCGTTATAATGGCCGTTGCCACAACAATACTGACAATACTCGTTACCACAGCCGAGGTAGTGGCGTCTCCCACGGCGGAAGCGCTCCGGCCACACTGCATCCCCCGCAGGCAGCCGGCCACCGCCACCAGAATTCCATAGACGAACCCGGAGAAAAGGCCGATCCAGACGTTTACCAGGCCCACTGCTTTTATCGTCTGCGTGTAATATTCGAGGACGTTGAGGTCCAGGACGAGAACCCCGACAATAAGCCCGCCGAGAATTCCCATCAGATCGGCGTAGAGACAGAGCAGCGGCATCATCAGCGCCAGGGCGAGAACACGGGGAAGGACCAGAAATTCGACCGGAGAAACGCCCGTCGTCCGCAAGGCATCAATCTCCTCATTGACCTGCATGGTCCCGATCCGGGCCGCAAATGCCGCTCCGGTGCGGCCGGCAATGATAATCCCCGTCATGATGGCCCCCATTGCCCTGACCATACCAATGCCGACAAGATCGGCAACATAGATCTGCGCACCGAACATGCGAAGCTGGATCGCACCGACATAGGCGAGAATGAGGCCCACCAGAAGACTGATAAGGGATACAATAGGAAGCGCGTCGGCACTGCACTCCTGAATAATGAGGAGAAACTCCGAACGCCGGAAGCGTGCTTTGCCGGTGAGGAGAAGCCGGAACGCCGTGGTGGTCTCGCCGAGAAAATCAAGCAGTTCCAGGAACGAACGCCAGATGCCGACTGCCGCTCCGCCGATCCTGGCGAGAAACGGCTCAGCGGAAGTACCCCGATGGGCGTCTTTCCTTTCAGGAACCACCGTGGCGAGGGCGAGAAGACGTCGGACTCCGGAAGGCAGCCCTTCACGGTTCACGGAAACATCAAGGATGGTACACTGATCAATAAGGCTCAGGAGAAAGGTGAGAAGTGCACTGTCCCACCTTCCCAGGTGCCCGGCATCGAATGAGATACTCCGTATCTCCGGAGCAGCCCGGCATTGATCCAGGACTTTTGACGGCATGGGGAGTTCATTCGCAAGCAGCCAGTCCCCGGAAAAGGAGAGCATGAGTGATTCGCTTTCGTCATTATTCCATGTCAGCTCTGCCTGTATCATATGCTGTCTTTCCACTACTCCGGCACCTGTCAAAGCAGGCGACGAGATCTCGGCGATAATCGAACAACAGAAAGGGAATGCTTAATTACTTACCATGTTCTTACTTCCATTGAAACAAAATTTCCGTATCAAAACCGACCTGCAGCCACAAAAAAGGCCGCTCCAGTATCGGAACGGCCTTTTTCTCTCAGCAGTCAATCGGAACCCGGTGAACCAGCACCAGGAAACTTCCGTCCGACCATCATCGAAGGGCAACGCATCACTCTTTAAATCCGTACACATTTCGAATCACATACCGCGGACGCCGGCGAACTTCCTGGTAAATCCTGCCCACGTACTCACCCACAAGACCGATGCCGAAGATCACGACTCCAAGAAAGAAAAAGAGAATTGCGAAAAGGGTAAATACCCCCTCCACTTCGGAACCGACCAGAAACCGTCTGACAAGGAGGAAGATGGCAAAGCCCAGGGAGAGAAGTGCCGTCACCACGCCGAAAAGTGCGAAGAGTTGCAGCGGTACCACGGAGAAACCGGTCATCAGATCGAAATTCAGCCTGACAAGGCGGTAAAGGGAATACTTGCTGGCCCCTTCGACCCTTTCCGCATGGGAAACCTTGATTTCCGAGGGATTGGCCGAAAAGGTCTGGGCAAGTGCCGGGATGAAGGTGGTCGATTCCTTGCAGCGGTTTATGTTATCGATGACGTTGCGATGATAGGCGCGCAGCATGCAGCCATAGTCGCTCATCTGCATACCGGTCATCCGGTTCGTTGTGATGTTTACAATCCGCGAAGCAAGCAGCCGAAAAAAACTGTCTTGCCGCTTTTCCCTGACGGTTCCGACCACATCATGACCAGCTTCCACTTCCCGGATCAGCTTCGGTATTTCCTCCGGAGGATTCTGGAGGTCAGCGTCGAGGGTAATGACAATCTCACCACGGCAAAGCTCGAATGCGGCGAGAATTGCCATATGCTGGCCGAAATTTCCGTTGAACTCGATAATCCTGACCTCCGGCAGTTCACGGGATTTTTCCCGCAGAATCTTCAGGGAGGAGTCCTTACTGCCGTCATCGGTAAAGATGATCTCGAACGACTGCCCGGTTGCCGTCATCACCGGATAGAGACGGTCAAGCAGCGCATCGATATTCTTTTCTTCGTTATAAACCGGAACAATTATCGACAGATAGGGTCGATCTTCCATGTGTTTCTCCCTTCGTGCTTGACCGTACCTAGTTTCCATCAGGAGTTTCCGGATGGAAACTAACAAACATTCCGGATCCGCAGCCCCTCTTCTCGCCATTGGCAACCGTGCCTCAAGCACAAAACCACGACGCAGACCTGCTGCGCCAGCGGCTTAACTCAATCGGCCAGCTCACATCTGACATACATCCGGGCGCGACCACTCGCAATTTCAGCTACGGACATGCTCTTACTTTCTGGTACGGGCAAGTACGTTCTTTACGGCCTCGACAACATCTTTCGCATCCTCCATCACCATCTTCGGAAAAAGAGGCAACGAGAAAATCCGCTCGGAAGCATAATCGGCATGGGGAAGTTCGCCGGGTGAGACCGGCAGGTTTTCCCGATAATAGGGATGGTGATGAACGGCCTTGAAATGAAGACCGGTACCGATATTCTCTTTCTTCAGTTCGGCCATGAAGGCATCGCGATCAATCGTCAGCTTTTCGATTCTGACCAGCGGCGTATAGAGGTGCCAGGCATGACGATACGCGTAGGGCGCAGCGGAGGGTGTCAATATTTCCTCCACCTCGGCAAAAGCGGCATTATAGAATTCGGCAATCTTTGTGCGCTGTTCAATAAAACTGTCCAGTTTGCGCAACTGGTGAATGCCCAGTGCCGCCTGAATATCCATCATGTTGTATTTGAAACCGGGAAGCACGATATCATAATTGGGTGTTCCCTGAGCCGAATAGCGCTTCCAGGCCTCGCGGCTCATGCCATGGAACTTGAGCAGTGAGACCTCTTCCGCCAGTTTCTCATCACGCGTACAGACCATGCCCCCCTCACCGGTGGTGATATTCTTGATGGGGTGGAAGGAAAAGACCGAGACAGTATCAAAGGAACCAATCCGCTTCCCCTTGTACTCGGTACCGATCGCATGGGCTGCATCTTCCAGAATCTGGAGATTGAATTCTTTTGCCAGGGCAAAGATGGCGTCCATGTCACAGGGAAGACCGGCAAAGTGCACCGGAACGATCGCTTTCGTGCGTTCGGTTATCTTTTTGCGAATGGCCCGGACATCAATATTGAGGGTACCCGGTTCGATATCGGCGAACACCGGAGTGGCGCCCACATGGAGCATGACGTTGACCGTGGCGGCAAAGGTCATGGGAGTGGTGATCACCTCATCTCCAGCCCCGATGCCCATGGCAAGCAGCGCAAGATGCAGACCTGCCGTGGCGGAACTGAGGGGGACGGCAAAGGGAGAGTCCACATATGCCTTGAAATCATCCTCGAACCTTTTCACCTTCGGTCCGGTGGTGATCCAACCCGATTTCAGAGAATCGACCACCTCCTGAATCTCTTCTTCCTCTATGGTTGGTATGGAAAACGGCAAAAATTCCTTGCGCACGAAAACCTCCTTGAATAAATCCTGGTTAGACCATCACACCTAAGGAGCTGCAAACAAATACCATGGGCATCTTGCATCTCATCTTCAGGCCATCTTTGACCGAACTTCAATCACCAAATCCTCAACGTAGCCCTGCTACGTCTGCGGTTTGACTCAATCAGTTCTGTCAAATCTGACCTAATTCTGAGCGCAATCTCGACCATGTTATTCATTTACAGCTCCTTACCGGTTGGTGATGAGCAGTGTCTGTCCCCATTTCGCGATAGTTCGCACCGGGGTTTTCACCACGGGGCGGAACAGTATGAGATCGTTTTGACCAATAACGGTCACCACCTGCCGGGGAGAATCCCATAAGCTGAAGAAAGTAACAGGATCGATGAACCAACTCGGGTCCTTCTCCTGTTTGCGTCCGAATTCCAGCTCGCCACTCGAACCTGCGATGATCACCCTTTTACCGGTATAAAACGGAAGATCCTGGCGATAGTAGCCATAGCTGATCAGGGGAAGATCCGGGTACTGCTCGTTCACAATCCTTGCCAGGGCTCGGGTGGACTTTTTCTCCACCGAGCGGGCGAAAATTACCGGCGGGGCAATCACACCATTGATGCAGACAGTAAGGCACAAAAGTGCAAGGACTGCTTCCCGACGTTTTTTCCAGAAGAGGACGAGAGACAGAAGCCCGCCGCCCAAATACACAGCGCCGATCATCAGAGCACCTGTAGTGGTAATTTTCGGAGTACTGACCAGCTGAGGATACAAAGCGATTGCCAGTCCCGCACAACAGATGAAGGTGACAGCTGCCAGGGAAGACCAGCGCAAAGCACCCTCGTCCCGGTCAAAGGCTTCCGAAATCGTTGCACCCAGCAGCAGGGCAAGCGCCGGAAAAAGCGGCAGCATATACGGTATGAGCTTGGAGCTGGATACGGAAAAAAAGCCAAAAATCACCCCGGCCCACAGCACAAGGTACAGCTTGCGGTGATCGCGCGTCTTCCAGATATTCCGCACCGCTTCCGGCAGAAAAAAAGTCCAGGGAATCATTCCAAGCAGAATAACGGGGATAAAAAACCAGGGCGGCTCATAGCGCTTGTGAACCTTGGTCAGAAAACGTTGAAAATGCTCGTGAATGAAAAAGAACTGGGGAAATTCCGGGTTTTTCAGGGAAACGAGGACAAACCATGGCGCACAGACCGCCAGGAAGAGGAGCCCCCCGCTGACAATACGCATCTCCCGCAGCAGCCGCCAGCTCTTCGTAAAAAGAAGGTACGAAAAAATAATACCGCCCGGAAGAACGATACCGATGAGACCTTTGGCAAGTACTGTCAAAGCGGCAAACACGTAAAAGAGGTGATAAAAAAGACCTTTCATCCTTTCCCCGTCGCGGGATGCCATGAGAAAGAAGCCCATGGTTGCCGCCATAAAGAAGGTCAGGGTCATATCGATGCTGTTCATCCTCCCCAGCACCAGGTACCCGAGGGAAGATCCCAGCACCAGAGCGCCATACAGCCCTGCCCGTCGGCAAAAGACTCTCCGTCCGACACCATAGGTCAGCAAAACGCCGCCAAGCCCCAGCAGGGCAGATGGAAAACGGGCGGCGAATTCGTTATGACCGAAGGCCGAAAGGGATGCGGCGTTCAGCCAGTAATGCAGGGGTGGCTTTTCAAAATATTTGACATGATTGAGATGGGGAGAGATAAAATCACCCCGCACCAGCATCTCCCGGGGAATCTCGGCATAGCGGCCCTCATCCGGCTCCAGAAGAGGCAGCCTGCCAAGGAATATCATGAAGAAAAGGCCGAATACGGCGGCAAGGACAACCATGTCCCGAACGGAACTGCCTTCCTTCCGGGTGAAAAAATCTATCGCTGCGTTCGGTGACATCAAAGCCCTCTAGTGTACATATCCTGACAATTTTCCCACGGAAAACCGCCGGAGAGCCTCCTCCGGCGGCGAGCATACGATACAGGAATAATTATTCTCCGTCAATTCTGATGTACTCGCAAAAAGTCGTCTTACCCGCGAAAGCGGGTATCCAGTGAAGTTGTAACTCACTGTAATTCCTGGATTCCCGTTTTCACGGGAATGACGGTACATCGTACATTTCAACATTTTGCGAAAGCATCAATTATCGATGGCAATTTTTCCCTGCGGATCAGGTCGAGAGGTTCAACCCGGAAGGGAACCCGCATGCGGATTTTCTGATTCGGATGAGCAACGGTAAGGAGAGAGGTATCGCTATCGGACGTCATTCCCGACATGGAAAAGCGGTGTGAAGCCATTCCCCGGCCAATGAATTCCAGCTCATCGTCGGCAGTAATCCTGTTACGAACCTCGATAATGATGGAGCCGTCTTCAGCGACCTCGATAACGACACCGACAAACTCGTGGCTGCGCAGATATCCGGTCTGATACTCATGATCTTCCTGCCCCGGAGGACCAAAGAGAAAGCCGGAGGTATATCCTCGATGACTGATCTTTTTCAGTTCATCCAGCCACTCCTGTTTAACGATAAATGATTCGGGAGCTTCGCGGTAGCGATCCAGCGCTTCCCGATAGACCCTGATAACCGAGGCCACATAGTTGATGCCCTTCATCCGTCCCTCGATTTTCAAGGAATCGACTCCGGCTCTGGCAAGATCCGGCAGGTACTCCAGGAGACAGAGGTCCTTTGAGTTGAAGATGAAGGTGCCCCGATCATTCTCCAGCACGGGGAAATAGGAACCGGGCCGCTGCTCCTCCACCAGGGCGTACCCCCAGCGACAGGGATGGGCACATTCCCCCCTGTTGGCATCCCTCCCGGTCATGACGCTGGAAAGCAGGCAGCGTCCCGAATAGGAGATGCACATGGCCCCATGGACAAACACCTCCGCCTCCATCGCCACGTTGTCCTTGAACCCGCGGATATCCGCCAGGGTCATTTCTCTCGCCAGGTTCACCCGTGCAACCCCTTGCCGCTGCCAGAAACGTGCGCTGCGCCAGTTGGTGGTATTGGCCTGCGTCGAAAGATGGATGACCCGACCGGGCGAAATCTCCCTGACCATATCCAGCACCCCCGGATCGGCAACGATATACGCATCAAAGGGGATGTCACGAATCTTTTCCAGGTAGAGCATCATTCCATCAAGATCATCGTTACCGGGGAAAATATTGGTGGTAAGATACGCTTTCACACCACGCGCATGGGCATAACTGACAGCTTCGTCAAGTCCCCCAAGGGAAAAATTGTCGGCGAGATTTCTGAGACTGTATTCCTCTCCACCAAGGTAGACGGCGTCCGCACCGTAGTGAACCGCCATTTTCAGTTTTTCGAAGTTGCCGGCCGGAGCAAGCAGTTCGGGAATATTCACGTGATTGATACCTTTCCGGCAGTTGCCGTTTCTCTGATTGACCGAAACAGTACCACATCAGCGTCGCCAAGAAAACCCAAAAGCCCGCTTTCTATCCTTGACAAAATACCCATTTAGCTTTACACATAGAAATATTTTTAAGGGGGAAAATAATGGGTTGCCGCAGGTTTTTTTACACCGTTTTTTCCATTCTGATACTCACTGGTTGTGCCTCTCAGGATGCCGTCGTGCGGAAACAGGCCGAACAGGAATCCCGCCTTGAATCTCTTGCCATGGGGAACAATAGTACCACCCAAATGGTGTCGACTCTCACGAATGAGGTACGAGATCTTCAGGAACAACGCGTAAAAGATGCAGCAACCCTCCGTGAGTTGCGCGACTCAGTCATGAATCTCAGGGCTCTTACGGATGAGCTCCTCACAATGAAGACAGCCTCCCGGACGACCTCCACTCCACAGAAAATCGAACTCATCAACAAAGAAGAAACCGACGCCGCGCAACAAAAGAACGACGTCCGGTCCGAGGCCTACCTGAAGGCATTCGGCCTTTACAGCGCCAACAAATACGATGAGGCAATAGAATCTTTCAGCGCCTTTATCACTACCTACCCCGACTCTGAATATGCCGCCAATGCCCAGTATTGGATTGGCGAATGCTACTACTCACGCTCAGACCTTCCCAGCGCGCTCGATTCCTTTCAGAAGGTCATCAACGGCTACCCCCATGGGAATAAAGTTCCGGATGCGATGTTGAAAGCCGGATACACTCTCTTCGCGATGAAGCAAACGGAAAAAGCCACTCCCATGCTTGAAGCACTGATCTCGAAATATCCGGACAGCCCGGCAGCCATCTCGGCGAAAAGGGTGCGGTTCTCCCGTGGGTAGCTGATGTCGATGCCACAACCGAGAACACCGATCGTTGAAGCATCCTCCAGTAGCGCTCCCCGATGTGCTGCGGCGTCGACACCCCGTGCCATGCCCGAAACAATGGTGATGCCGTGCCGTGCCAACTCGCGGGCCATTTTCCGGGCGGTGTCGATACCGTACCCTGAGGCACGGCGAGAACCGACGATGGCGATTGCCGTCTCCGGATTTCGCAGCTCTCCTTTCACATAGAGAAAAGGAGGAGGGTCCGGCAGGTGACGAAGCAGCATCGGGTAGTTGGCAGAGTGAAACGTTACGAGTTTTCCACCGTCTTTCTTGATGCATTCCCACTCGTTCCGTGCCCAACTGATGCCGTCATGCTGAAGCAATGATGCCACCACCGCGGGGAAAATTCCCTTGACGGCAGCCAGTTCATGCTCGGAAGCCGACAACACCCTCTCCGGGGTCTCGAAGTGGTCAAGCAGGCGTCGGAAGGTTACATTTCCCACCTGCGGAACGTTTTTAAGTGCAAGCCAGAATATTTCATCCATGATGTAATAATGAAAAAGGGACCGGCCATCTGGCCGGTCCCTCGGTATTGGGGATTTCAGTTCTTGATGAGTTTAACCTTGTCTCCCAGGTAGATGGTCTCGACACTCTTGATTACCAGTGCGGTAGAAGTGTTTTCTGCCACTTCCACCACCACAAGTGCTCCCAAAACCTGCTGTGGCAGGGCCCCGGCATCTCGTTTCACGAAGGTTTTTTTCAGAGGGACATCGCGAACCACATACAGCATATTGCCACTCTGTACCCCTTGTTTTCTGCCCAGATCCAGATACACGACATCCTCGGTGCCGATGGTTATGTTCCCCATCCTCGATTCGACGATATAACCGTCCAGATTCCTGTCCGCAGCCTTCAGCGTTACTTCGCGGCGGTTGTTTTGGTACGGGACAAGCATCGAGCCAGGGCTGATCTCCAGGTAGGAGTTGGTGATAATGGCGCTGGAGCTCTTTGCTTCCATGTCCACGAGTTCCA
>Ga0351948_1003_pt1 | contig 33041 bp, 28 predicted proteins | sample BONcelT113001G14_FD_206852 | JGI IMG/M metagenome (GOLD analysis project Ga0351948, IMG submission 206852) | Enriched cells from coal bed in the Powder River Basin, Montana, United States - BONCAT cells T11 rep3 HSBNCT.T11.300.1.G14 ...
ATACCCTCGGGCATGCAGTCGGCGATCAGCTACTGAAGGCTGTGGCGCTCCGGCTCAAACAGTGCTGTCGCCGCGATGAGGAAATGGTCTCACGCCGGGGTGGCGATGAGTTCATCATTCTCCTGCCCGATCTCGATTCCGCACAGGAGGCGGTCAACGTCGCCCGGAAGATCATCGATGCTTTTGCGATAGCCTTTGTTATTCCCGACCGTGAGTTGTTTATCAACACGTGCATAGGCATCAGTCTTTTTCCAAACGACGGCGATGATGGAGAAACTCTCATCAAGAACGCCGATATGGCCATGTACTGCGCCAAGGAACAGGGGCGAAACCGTTATCATCTTTACAACCCGTCAATGGATACACATGCCGCCTGGCGGCATGATATGGAAAACAGCCTTCGAATGGCACAGCAAAGGGGAGAATTCTTTCTCAACTACCAGCCCGAAGTAAATGTCAAAACCGGCCGAATTTTCAGCGTTGAGGCGTTGCTGCGCTGGCAGCATCCGGAACTGGGTCTTGTCCTGCCAAACCAGTTTATTCATTTAGCGGAGGAAACAGGGCTGATCATGGCTTTGGGCGAATGGGCGCTTCGAGCCGCGTGCGCCCAGAACAAGGCCTGGCAGGGTGCCCGGCATCCCAACCAGCGAGTGGCTGTAAATTTGTCCCCCCGCCAGGTCCAGAGCGACAACCTGGCTGACATGGTTGAAAATGTCCTTCGCGAAACCCAACTCGCGCCCCGCTGGCTCGAACTGGAGGTAACGGAAGAACTGCTTCTGCATGATTTGGAAACCGTCATCCGCACCCTACGCCGTCTGAGCAATCTTGGGGTGCACATCTCCATCGACGATTTCGGCACCGGTTATTCCTCCCTCTCCTACTTAAAGAAACTCCCCATACATACCCTGAAGATTGACCAGTCCTTCGTCAGCGACATCACCGTCAACCACGACGATTCAGCGATAGCCAAGGCGATAATCACCATGGCGAAGAGCCTCGGGCTGAACGTCATTGCCGAGGGGGTTGAAGCCGAGAAACAGATGCGCTTTCTTTACTCTCTCGGTTGCTGGAAAATGCAGGGATATTTTTTCAGTACACCGGTCTCCGCCGAAGAATTTTCACCATTTATCTGCAAGCCATACCGCCACAACAAGCCCCCGCAAAACATCACGACACATTGACTCAGGGGATAAGTAAGGGACCTTCTATAACGAGATCGTCTCACATGGAACCACGCCCCACTCGGAATGCCAGACGCAGCGGATGTTCGACAACCGGAATTTCTGAACGGACTGCGGTAGCAGGAAAGACCATGATAACCTATTGACAAAACACCGTCAAAAGGCTATATAAACCCTTCGTCGGGATGTAGCGCAGCCTGGTAGCGCACTTGCTTCGGGAGCAAGGGGCCGCTGGTTCGAATCCAGTCATCCCGACCAGCTCAAACTAACAGGGGTTTCTCTTCGAGAGACCCCTTTTCTTTTTCCCAGACGAAATTCCTCCCCAGAGCAACGGTGAAAATACTCCGGCCGTCGACCACGAGCCGAAACCGAACACCCCCCTGCCACAAAAATCACTATCCGGAATAATCCGCCGACACAGGAAACTTTCCAGCCGACAGACTCCTAAAATTAAGTGATTCTGTCCCGCCCACAACCGATACCCTGGAAGGTCCCGGCAATCGTGTTATACTTACTACACACTAGTAACCTGTAGCGGTAAAATGTGAGGGCACTCTGCCCGAATTGCACCTGAAGAAAGGAGAGAACGGGCAACAGTCGGCACGAGTTTTCCAACCGCCGGCAAAGGGAGAAAAATCATGAAGAAATTCCTTGGCTTCATTGTGGCAGCCTGTCTGCTCGCGCCTGTAGCTGCGCAAGCCTTGGACACAGCGGTGGGAAGCATCAAGATGGTTCGTGGCACAAGCGCCATTATGCGTGATATGGCAGCAGTAGAAACGAAAAACGGCACAAGGATCTTCCGTAACGACATACTCAAAACCGGGTCCGATGGAAGCATGTCGATAGTTTTCCGGGACGATACCCTCCTTGCTCTCGGACCGAACAGTGAGTTCGCGATCAAAGAGTTTCTTTTTTCACCCGCGGAAGGAAAGCTGTCCATTGTCACAAGATTGCTCAGAGGAACCGCAGTCTGCGTAACAGGCATCATCGGCAAGCTATCGCCGCAATCCGTTCGATTCGAAACGCCTGTCGCAAATATCGGCGTCCGCGGAACCAGGTTTGCGGTAAAGGTTGAAAACCCCGCAGAATAGCACCCGTCCCACATGACGCCAGCGCAAACACCCTCCTGCAGGGTAATCCCGTATTCTTTTTCGATAAGCCGCGAGGTATTCCATGAAACATATCGAAATGATCCTTCTTTGCCTTGCAGTTCTCCTGTGCCTGACAGCCTGCTGCAAAGATCGAAACCTTGTCGTTCTGCTTCCGGAACCTGGTGGAACGACCGGTCAAATTCTCGTTTCCAACCAGGGTGGGAGCCAGTTGCTGCAGGAACCGAATATGGCGACCACCATACTATCCGCGCAGAGTGCCCCGAAGAAGCCGGAGCCTATGGGCGAACAAGAAATCCAGGAGACCTTCGGCGAGGCACTCGTGGCATTGCCCTCTCCCCCCATCCATTTCATCCTGTATTTCAAAACCGACACCACCGAAATCACGAACGAATCGAGGAAACTTCTGGCCAAAGTGCTCCCGGCAATCGCGGACCACGAATCCATAGATGTGAGTGTCGTGGGGCATACCGACCGTTTCGGAACCCGGGCTTACAATTATCAGCTTGCCTTGGAGCGGGCCCTTCTGGTGCAGAAAATGCTACTTGCTCTCGGGATCAACCCGCAATTCATCGAGGTAACGTCCCACGGCGAGGACAACCCTCTTATCCAAACGGCGGATGAAGTCCGGGAACCGAGAAATAGACGGGTTGAGGTCGTGGTTCGATGAATCGCTACCCGACAGAAAACAATCGTGTGGGTGCGTGTCGGCACTAAGGACTGATACATGACCTTCCTGGCGATTCGGAAAGCTCTCCTGGCGAAACCCAAAAAGATGCGCGGCTGGATTTTCTGCGCAGGCATCGGGCTGACCATCCTCCTTGCATTACTGGCGATCTACCGTCCGGTTTTTTTTCATTTTCTCGACTACAAAGTCTATGACACAATCCTGCGTTCGAACAGTTCCGCTGGTTCCCCCCGGACACCGGCAGAACCTGTCATTATTGACATTGATGAGAAGAGCCTTGCCCGTTTTGGCCAATGGCCGTGGCCCCGTTACCGCGTCGGGATTCTTCTCGAGAAAATAAGCAAACTTGGTGCCGCAAGCATCAGCCTTGACATTGTTTTCCCCGAACCCGACCGCACCTCCCTCTCCGCGGTCAGGGAAGATATCCTGCGGGAATACGGCACCAGGCTCGACCTCACCGGAATACCCGCAACCCTGCAGGACAACGATATAATCCTGGCAGACATCCTTTCCCGAGGCCCCTTTGTTCTCGGCTACAGCTTTCTCTTCACAAACGGTAAAAACCCTGCCGCTGATTGTCCTCGGCAGCCGCTCCCGGCGGCCATTATGGAGCAAAACGGAACGACAGCAGCCCCTGTAGACCTGTTCCGCGCCATGGGGGCCACCTGCAGTATCTCGTCGCTGGGACGTGCAGCCTCCGGTTCGGGCTTTTTCAATGTGATCCCGGACGATGACGGAGTCCTGCGTCGAGTTCCGCTCCTGATAGAATACCAGGGCAAACTGTTCCCCAGTCTTTCGTTGGCAACCTTCATGCATGCCCGGCAGATCAAACAGGCCGTCCTGAAAACCTCCTCAGGCCGACTGGAAAGCATCGTCCTGCCCGATATCAGCATCCCGGTCGATTCGAAAGCAAACCTTCTTGTCCGGTACCGCGACGCAAGAGCTCCCATCAGCCATTTCTCTGCCCTGGACATCATGGAGGATGCCGTTGCGCGAAAGAGCATCGAAGGAAAAATCGTCTTTCTTGGCGCATCCGCCGTCGGGCTCGAAGAATACCGGACCACGCCTCTGGCAGCGGCGGTCCCCGGGACGGAGATCCATGCAACGATTGTCGACAATATCCTGAAAAAAGAGTTTTTCTACCGCCCCTACTGGGCCCCCGGCTTCGAACTGCTCCTGGTCATTTTTTGCGGCATTTTTTCCTCACTGCTTTTGAGCTGGACCCGCTCACTCCTCGGCGTATCCGTCCTTGCGGTCTGCTGTACGGGCCTATGGATTGCCTCAGGCTGGGCGCTCCGGACCAAAGGAATCTTCATCTCACCCCTGTTACCCCTCGTGACCCTTGTCGGCAACTTCTCCCTGCTCACCTTCGTCAAATACTGGCGAGAAGAGCAGACTGTCAAGTCCCGTAACAAAGACCTGGTGGCGATGCAGAATTTCACCATTCAATGCCTGGCAGCCCTGACAGAAACGCGCGATAGTGAAACGGGAAGACATATCGAACGCTGTCAGCACTATGTCAAACTACTGTCGGAACAATTGGCCAAAAATCCGAAATATTCGGAAATCCTCGATGAAGAAACCATCGATCTCCTGTACCGCTCGGCATCACTCCATGATATCGGCAAAGTGGGAATACCGGACAGTATCCTGCTGAAACCCGCAACCCTGACCGCTGACGAATACCGGGAGATGAAAAAGCATACCATCTACGGCCGTGAAGCCATCCTGCGTGCGGAACACCTGTACGGAAAGGATGTCAAGGATTCCTTTCTCCAGTTTGGCAAAATCATTGCCTACTCCCATCACGAAAAATGGGACGGCAGCGGCTATCCGGAGGGCCTCTCCGGAGAAGACATTCCCCTTTTCGGCCGGATCATGGCCGTTGCCGATGTCTATGACGCGATAATCTGCAAACGTCGCTATAAACCGGCTTTCAGCCATGAGGACGCGGCGGAAATCATCATCCGAAACAAGGGCACTCATTTTGACCCAACAGCCGTGGAAGCTTTTCAAGAGATTCAGGAAGAGTTCCATAAAGTTGCGCAACAACTGCCGGATGAATAGACCGGAAAAAACTTCTTCGTCAATGCCACTGCCCAAACAACAAAAAGCAAGCTCTCGGAGCCTGTCGGACTTAGGATAAATCTGCTGCAAATCCGTCTGGACGGTCCATATTCCGCCGCTTTTTTGGTCAATAGAACAACTATTGCCCTGCAAAATCAACAAAATCTGTCCTCGCCTAGTCGAATTTTCGCTTCGATTTCCTTAGTCCGACAGGCTCCAAGGAGGTCACCATGAAACGTATCGCTGCATTTGTCGCCACCACGCTGTTGACTTCGTCTGTTGCCTTTGCCGGCACGCCGAAAAGCTACCAGGTAACCGGACCGGTACTGGACGTTAAGCCGGACATGGTTACCATTCAGAAAGGGAAGGAAAAGTGGGAGATCGCCCGCGACAAGGACACCAAGCTCAGCGGCGACCTCAAGGTGGGAGCCAAGGCCACGATCTACTACCAGATGAAGGCCGTGAACATCGAAGTCAAGCCGGCAGCAAAGAAGTAGACCTGTATCTGTAAACCTTGATGCATTCGCACAGCGTCCCGGAAGGCATTCCGTTTGACACAGCCTGGTACAGGCAAGGAGGATTGCGTGAAAAAGAAAATCGGCCTGGTACTTTCCGGATGCGGGGTGAGGGATGGCAGCGAGCGGTTTGCAATCCCGAAGCGAGGCGAGTCGGACCCTGGCACCGATAAGGAAAATAGTGAGGGGGAGGGTCGTCCAGCCGAACCAGCCCAGAACAGTGCCGAACGGGCCGGAAAACCCGAGGCCGGCGATGTTGAGGGCCAGAGCGGCCAGGAGTGCCAGGAATGGGGGAAATTTCAGACAATGAAATATACTTTCCTTTCCTCCCGCAATGAAAAACCCCAGGGTGAGAAAGACCGGAAACATGCCCATCTGGTCGTAAATGACAGCGTAGGAGAGGCCGGTTTCGCCAAACAGCGCATAGGAGAGCGGGTAGCCAAGCAGCGCAGTATTGGGGAAGGTCGAGACGAGGATGAAAACGCGCAGCCGAGTGTCTTCGAGCCGGAGGAGCTTACCGACGGCCAGGGAAAGCGCCGCCCCGGCGAACATTACCAGCCAGGCAATGACGGCAATATCGAAATGGGCCTTGCGCAGATCAATGCTGCTGATGGTCATGAGGGTCAGACACGGCAGAGAGAAGCTGAGGACATAGCGCACCAGGTGGGTCAGGTGTTTTTCCCTGACCACTCCTGCGCGGCGGAGGATCAAGGCAAGGCAGAAGATGCCGGTTATCAGCAATATTTTATCCATGGGGTCTCCGGGAGAACAGGTTGTCCGGGGGGAACTAAACGTGATCTCTGAAGCCTGCTCTACCAGAAATGACAGCGGAAGAAAAGGCAAAAATGCCGGAAGCCGAAGCGGGCCTGTTTCCGACCCTCCCAGCGCTGTCGGCTGGGGGAAATTGCATTGACATCCCGGTGCTTTTTGGCTACCCTACTTACATTTATCCCCGAAATTCCAAACGTTAGCGAGGTTTTTCATGCACGGGTTCCGCTCCATAACCAGCCTTGTTGTACTGCTGACCCTGATTTTATCTTCCGGGTGCGAGAAGAAAGACGGGGCCATCTACTATGAATCCAATCGCAAGGGAACAGCTGATGCCCCGGTGAAGGATGTGCCGAAGGATATTCTTGCCACCCAGCAGGCCTTTTCCGCCTTGGTGAAGCAGGTTACTCCTTCGGTTGTCAATATTTCCACCATCAGCAAAAAGAAGCTTGTCCAGCCCCTTTTTCAGTTCTCTCCCTTCTTCAACGAACAATTCGACGGAAATCAACCCCGGTTCCGCAGAGATAACAGCCTCGGGTCCGGTTTCATCATCAATCGGGACGGCTACATCCTTACCAACGATCACGTGATCCGTGATGCCGAAATCATCAAGGTCAAACTTTCGAACGATACCGTCTACACCGGTACGGTGGTCGGGGTGGATTCGAAAACCGATATTGCCGTCATCAAGATCGATAGCAAGGAGCCGTTGCCGGTTGCGGTGCTCGGCGATTCGTCGAAGCTGCAGGTGGGACAGTGGGCCATTGCCATCGGTAATCCCTTCGGCCTCGACCGGACGGTGACCGTTGGTGTCGTTTCAGCCACCGGCCGCTCCAACATGGGGATCGAGACCTACGAAGATTTCATCCAGACGGATGCCTCCATCAATCCGGGGAATTCCGGAGGGCCGCTGCTCAATATCCATGGCGAGGTTATCGGCATCAATACCGCCATCGTCGCCTCCGGCCAGGGGATCGGTTTTGCCATTCCCATCAACATGGCCAAAAACGTGGTGGAACAACTCATTAGCAAGGGAACCGTCAGCCGCGGCTGGCTGGGTGTTTCCATTCAGCCGGTTACCGAGGATATCGCCAGTTCCTTCGGCCTGAAAAAAGCGGCCGGTGCTCTCATCAACGAGGTGGTTGCCAAGAGCCCGGCGGCCAAGGCAGGACTCCGGCAGGGTGACGTCATTGTTGCCATCGACGGTACTGATATCAAGGAAGTGGCACATCTCCAGCGACTGGTGGGGGAACTGCCGGTCGGGAAGCGTGTCGAGGTGAAGGTTTTCCGGGAGGGTAAAGAAACCAAACTTCCCCTGGTTATCGGCAGCGCAGAGAGTCCTGCGGCAAAACAGGTGAAACCCGCGGAGCCGCAGCCGGCAGTGTGGCTCGGCATGTCGGTGGCAGAGCTTCCGCGCGAACTGCGCATGAAAGGTTTATCGGGTGTCTTCATCAGTGAGCTTGACCCTGACGGGGCCGCGGCGGAAGCAGGCCTGCAGCAGGGCGATATCATTGTTTCCATCAATCGAAAGAACATCGGGACTCTCGCCGAGTATGCCGGAGTTGTTGCTGAAAGCAGGGCAAAGGGTTCGGCGGTGCTGCTGGTGAAAAGGGGCAACGCCAGTATCTACTTTGTCTTGAATACACGATAGGGGGCAGGGAATGAGTCTGATAGACAATCCGGATCATGCACGGCGACTGGCGAGGGCCATTATTTCCGATGTGGCTATCTATAATCGGGAAAAGGTCATCGAAGGTATCCGGAACGACACCATCTTCGAAATCCTGGAGAGTGAACTCCAGGAAGGGCGGCAGCATTTCGCTACCCGGATAACCCCTGAACTCGCTGCCTCGAATATTTTTGAGCTGGCGATTGTGGATGTTCTCATCAAGCGGGCGGGCAAAATCGAATCGCCCATCTGGTAGCTGTCCGGGAGTATGGTTAATGGTACTGCGGGGCGCGATTCCGACAGATCGCGCCCCTGGTTTTTTCAATCTCTTGTTTGATGGCTTCGCAAAGAGTCATTCCCCTGCCCTTGATAAACCTTCGCGATAAGGCCGCTTCGGCCCACAAGCTGGGAGGACCCACAGTGCCTAAAGGAACTGTTTGGAGAAGTTGCTATGGTGATTCAAACACTGCTGCTCTTTGGCTGCTGAGGAGAATGGGACGAGAAAATGGGCAAAGAACTGACACATATTATCTGCGCCGAGCAGACGGTGGAAAAACTTACCGGTTCCGTTGGCGGGGGCTTCCTCTCTTTGCTGAGAGACTTTTCCACGGCATACCATTTCGGCGCAATTGTCGCGGATACCTTTTTCTATGCGGTCCGGTTTCCTTTCGAATCGGGCCCTTCGCTCTGCTGGGGGGACGTGATTCATGGTGCGGAAGGTAACGATACCAGCCGGCCGGTCCACCAGATGCTGAAGGCGTTGCGGGATTCGCCGAACGACAGCCTGTACGGGGAAAAAGCCGCTTTTGTCAGCGGTTTTCTGAGCCATATCGCCCTTGATTCGATCCTGCATCCGTATGTGTACCATGTGAGCGGCAATTATTATGATGAGGATCCGGTTGCTCGCCGGGAGACGCAGGCCAGGCATCGTCTAATTGAATCCTGGTTGGATCTCCATCTGCTGGAACAAACTTCGCAACAGTTGGCTCGCTGCACCTATCTGTCGGAAATCAGGGGAAAAGGCGCGTTGAACAGGCAGTTGATGCGGTTTCTGTTTACCGCCTGTGAAAAATCTTTTCAGATCGATCCCGATTCCTGGCGCTTTCTGCTGCGGGGATATCGAGTACAGATGATCCTGAATGCAGCGTTTCCCAATGCAGCGCTGGGCAAGTCGCTGTGCCTTGTTGACAGGTTTCTGTCCGGCCGGCTGCAGTCTTTTCTCGCGCTTTTCTATCCGTGGGGAAATTCGGAGGTGCCGGAAGAGATTATCAACTTCAAATCATTCCGTCATCCGGTAACAGGAGATGTCCAGGGCGACGGCTTTGCGAGTCTCTGGAAACAGTCCGTGGAGCGCAGCGGAGAATTCCTGACAGCGGTGGAAAAGTATCTTTTTCTGGGAATGGATGACGATGAGTTGCGTAACGTCATCCGCGGCTACAGTCTCAGTACCGGCCTCGAAGGTGTTCCGACCCGTGATGCGGTTCATTACGAGCCCATTCCCCTCGAGAGACTCTGGCTCCATTGCAAGCGCCGTGGATGAGTGCCGGGAAGCCCTTTCGGGTTGACCCGGGCAGCACGGCGGCAGGGCGATTACTGCGCTATTTTTTCCGCAATGCTCTTGGCCTCTCGGGCGATTCCCTTCAGTGTGTCGAGAAATTTGAGGAAGACCGCCGAAGCTATCGGTAGACATAAACCTTCGATCATCCGCTCTTCGTGATGCGTGGCGTATTGACTGGTTGCCTTTTCCACCATGACTTCCGATTCCTGAACGTAGCGAATCAGGATGGGATTCTTCACCAGTACCAGGTCTGTCGCGGCGTTGAGTATCTCAACCAGGCTCTGGGAGAGGAAACTTATTTCAGTGATCGCCCGGTCGCTGAACAGGATGTTATCGTCAAACTTTTTCGCCAGCATTGCTGCGAGAGTCTCCAGGTGGCCGCAGATCGCGAGAAAATGTTTCGGGATATCACCATAGACCTTCCGCTCTTTTTCCTGTCGCACCATTTCCGCGATTTTTTTTGACAGCAGCGGCTCCTCCGCCTTGATTGCGGCGAGTTCCGTCAGGCAGTCTTTCAGCGATTCGCGACTGGAGTAGATAAAGGCTTTCTGCAGCAACCCGAGACAATTCGCGGTCCTGCTACCCATGGTGTGTATTTGGTGCACCAGCTCAGTCCATGATTCAATCATATGATCCCTCCTTCTGAAGCGTCTTTTGCCTGTTCTGCGGTTATTTCGATCCACCACCTTGATCTGCCCGGCCGTGTACCGACAGTCGCTGTTTCCCGGGAAGACTTTCCGGAGAAAGCAAGCAGGACTCAACTGGTTGTGAATCGGGATAGTAAATATAGCACAAAGTAAAAGTTTTACTTATACTAAAATTTGCTGCTCTCGCAAAAAGCCTTGCCTGGTCCCGGTGCTTGAGCGCCACGATTGACAAGCAGGAAATCGGCAGTACCCTTAGCAGTATGTGATCAGTATATCGTTATTCCCTCCTTTTTTCCTTTTCTGATGGTTTTTCCTGCATTTTTCGCATTTTTTCTACTGATCACTCACGGCTGAGTTTTTCGCTCGCACGAGCCGGGAACGGTTTTGCCACGCTGCAGAGTTAAGGATACAGGTGCTTTCACGGCGGTGGAGAGGCTGGATTCCTGTTGGCATGGGGAGGTTACCATGGGCGCTGATAAAATTCAGGACACGGGTTTTGCGACCACGAAGCAGCGGGGGGGCGGCAGCCCGGCAAAGGGAACGGGTGCTGCCCTGAAGCACGAGGCGGACCTTCGTGCGAAGGGCGGCACGCTGAAAGCGGCTTCTGCCACCGGTACTGCACAGGCAGGGGAGGATTCTCCCTATATTCAGATCGACCGTGCCTTGAAACGCTGCCAGTACAGTCAGGACGCACTCATTGAGGTTCTGCACACCGCCCAGGAAACCTACGGCTTTCTCGGCGAAGACACCATGACCTATATCGCCCATCAATTGAAACTTCCACTGAGCTGGGTGTACGGCGTGACAAGTTTCTATCATCACTTCAACCTCAAGCCACAGGGCGAGCACTCCTGCAATATCTGCCTGGGAACCGCCTGTTTCGTCAAGAGGGCCGGCGAGATCGTCGAGGCGCTGGAGAAGGAATACCGGGTCAAGGCCGGCGAGACCACGGCAGACGGGAAGCTTAGTATCAATATCGTCCGCTGTCTCGGTAACTGCGGTCTGGCACCGATGGTTCTCATGGACGGCACGGTGCATGCCAGGCAGACGGCTGAATCGATGCTCGAGGAATGCCGGAAAGTGTTGAAAGGCCAGAATCCGGAGGTGCGGGAGGTGAGCAACAATGACACGTGAAGAACTGCGAACCATGGCCGTGAAGGAACAGGAAAAGAGGAGTGCCTTTCCCTGCCGTTTGCTCGTCTGTTACAGCTCGCCCTGTCTTTCGTCCGGGGCCGAAGCGGTGTACAAGGCTTTGCTTGCGGCGACGAAAGAACGGAATCTCGCTGCCGAGGTGGATATAACCCGCACCGGCTGTGTCGGGCCATGCAGCCGTGGGCCGCTGGTAACCGTGCGCCGACCGGGCTGTGAGGATGTGATCTACCAGCATGTTACCCCGGAGTTCGTAGTGAAGATCCTGGAAAAGCATGTGCTCAAAAACGAACCACTCACGGAAAACGTCCTCCCCGGGGACCTGCCCTTTTTCGCCAAACAGCTCAAGGTGGTGCTTGCCAATAGTGCCTCTATCGATCCGGAAAGTCTCGAATCCTATGTGAGCATGGGGGGCTTTACCGCACTTTCCAAGGTGCTGGCGGAAATGACCCCGGAGCAGGTGGTGGAGGAGATCAAAAAGAGCGGCCTGCGGGGACGCGGCGGCGGCGGGTTCCCTACCGGGCTGAAGTGGGATCTGGTTCGGAAGGCGACGGGCGAGAAGAAATATATCGTTGCCAACGGCGACGAAGGGGACCCCGGGGCCTATATGGATCGGACCACCATGGAGTCGGATCCCTTCCTGGTGCTGGAAGGGATGGCCATTGCCGCCTATGCCGTGGGTGCCGACCAGGCATACTTCTACGTGCGGGCCGAATATCCGCTGGCGGCGGAACGCTTGAGCAAGGCTATCAAGAAGGCGGAACAGGCGGAGCTTCTCGGTAACCGCATCTTCGGCAGTAACTTCAATTTCAGAATCGATATCCGCCTGGGGGCCGGGGCGTTCGTCTGCGGCGAGGAGACCGGGCTCCTCACCTCGATCATGGGCCGCCGGGGTCAGCCGTACCCTCGCCCGCCGTTCCCGGCAAACAGCGGGCTTTGGGGGTCTCCCACGCTGATCAACAACGTTGAGACCTTCGGCAACATCGCCCCGATCATCAACCGGGGCGGCGACTGGTATGCAAGCATCGGTACCGAGAAGAGCAAGGGAACCAAGATCTTTGCCCTGGCCGGCGAGATCAATAATACCGGCCTTATCGAAGTGCCGATGGGCATAACGCTCCGCGAGGTAGTGTACGAAATCGGCGGCGGCATACCCGGTGGCGCCGGGTTCAAGGCCGCCCAGACCGGTGGGCCGAGCGGCGGCTGCATTCCGGCCGACTATCTGGATACCCCCATCGATTATGAGAACCTGGCCGCCCTTGGCTCGATCATGGGTTCCGGCGGCCTGGTGATCATGAACGACCGGAGTTGCATGGTGGACGTGGCGCGGTTTTTCATGGATTTCTGCCGGGACGAGAGTTGCGGCAAGTGTATTCCCTGCCGGGTCGGAACCTCGCAGATGCTCGGCTATCTGGAAAAAATCTGCAATGGGAGCGCTGTCATGGAGGACCTGGAGAAGCTCCGGGAGTTGGCCGAAATGGTGCAGGATACCAGCCTCTGCGGCCTTGGCTTCACCTCGCCCAATCCGACGCTCAGTACGCTCAGATATTTCCGTGAGGAATACGAGACCCATATTCGTGACCGGAGGTGTCCGGTTGGAGTCTGCGTGATGAACGAGGTGCCATTGCGAGAACTTGTCGCCGAACTGCCGCGACGCATCCGGGAACGGGCGAAAGCATAGACGGGGGAGGAGACCGATGTCAGTTATCACGGTGACCATAAACGGGATCGAGGGAAGCGCTCCTGCGGGAGCAACACTGCTGGAGGCCTGTCGTCAAAACGGTGTCGAACTGCCGACGCTCTGTCACCTCGAAGGGCTGACCCCGATCGGTGCCTGCCGGCTCTGTCTGGTCCAGGTGGAAGGTGCGCGACGGCTGCTGCCGGCCTGCGTTACCGAGGCCCAGGACGGGATGGTGATTCAGACCCATACGGAAAAACTGGTGAAGTACCGCAAGATGACCCTCGAACTGCTCCTTTCGGAGCGGAATCACATCTGCTCGGTCTGTGTTGCCAACGGTACCTGCGAGCTGCGGACCCTGTGTGCGCAACTCGGGGTTGACCATACCCGCTTTGAGTACCGCTGCCCCGACCTTCCTCCCATCGACACCAGCCACGAACGAAACGGACTCGATCACAATCGCTGCATCAGCTGTACGCGCTGCATCAGGGCCTGCGACCAGATCGAGGGGGCGCACACCCTGGACATGGAGGGTCGCGGCATCGAAAATCGGATCATTATCGATATGCACCAGAAATGGGGCACCAGCAGATCCTGTACGAAATGCGGCAAATGTGTAAACGTCTGTCCGACCGGAACCCTGTTCTGGAAAGGCTCGACGGTGGCCGAGATGGAGAAGGAGGTGGGATTCCTCCAGTGGATCAGGGGGGGCAGAGAGAAGAAAACCTGGAGTTACCTATGACAAGCAAAGCGAGAGTTGCAACTGTCTGGTTGGGCGGCTGTTCCGGCTGCCATATGAGTTTTCTCGATATTGACGAGAAACTGATCGATCTGGCGGATCGGATCGAACTGGTGTACAGCCCGCTGGCCGATGTAAAGGAATATCCCGAGGATGTCGATGTGGTGCTGGTGGAGGGCGCCCTCTGCAATACCGATAACCTGGAGCTGTTGCTGAAAGTCAGGGAGCGGTCCCGGGTGCTGGTCAGTTTCGGTGATTGCGCCGTTACCGGCAATACCTCCCAGTTGCGCAACAGGCTGAAAATCGACGACGTGCTGACCCAGGTCTATCAGGCCGGGCCGGGCAGCATCCCCAAGGGTCCGGAAGCCCTGGAGGTTCTGCCGGTGCTGCTGCCCAAGGTGTACCCGCTGCATGCCGCTGTTCCGGTGGACTTTTACCTGCCGGGCTGCCCGCCCGATCCGGACCGCATTCTCAGAACGGTAGTCGCGCTGCTGGCGGGAGAGAAACCGGAGTTGCCGGCCGAGTCGATGACATTCGGCTGAAACGCGTAACGTTATGATGTACGGGCAGACGCTACGATATCGTACCGTCTGCGAAGGAGTGTCGGGCTATGGCTACCATGGTGCGTATCGAACCGGTCACCAGGATCGAGGGACATGCGAAGGTTTCCATTTATCTGGACGATGCCGGAGAGGTCAGCGAAGCCAGGATGCATGTGGTGGAATTTCGCGCCTTTGAAAAGTTCTGCGTCGGGCGGCCCTTTTATGAAATGCCCGGGATTACCAACCGGATCTGCGGAATCTGTCCCACCAGCCATGCCCTTGCCTCGGTAAAGGCTGGTGACGCCATTATGGGGGTTGCGATCCCGCCGGTTGCGGTAAAGCTGCGCAGAATTTTCAACTGGGCCCAGTACATCCAGAGCCATGCCCTGAGTTTCTTTCATCTCAGTGCTCCGGACCTGCTGCTGGGATTTGACCATGACCCTGCCACCCGTAATGTCATGGGGCTCATTCAGCATTATCCCGACCTGGCCCGAAAAGGGGTCCGGTTGCGCGGCATGGGCCAGGAGATCATCCGGATTCTCGCCGATAAGAGTATCCATCAGGCCTGGGCCGTTCCGGGCGGTGTCCGTCAGCCATTGAACGGAGAAAAGAGGGACGCCATCAAGGCCATGCTTCCCGAGGCCTTGGAAACGGTCGAGTGTGCCCTTGCCCTTCTCAAAAAGAGTTTTGCCGGGTTTGCCGACGAAGTGGAGATCTATGATTTTCCTTCGCTGTTTGCCGGGTTGGTGACCCCTGACGGTGGGCTGGAGCACTATGACGGCCTGCTGCGTTTTGTTGCCAGTGACGGGACGCCGGTCGAAGCAGGGATAGCCGGCGAGCGGTATCGGGATTATATCGAGGAAGCCTCGGAGGACTGGAGTTATCTGAAGTTTCCGTTCTTCAAACCGCATGGTCCCTATAACCGCGGCGAATGTGCGGGGATGTATCGCGTCGGTCCGCTGGCGCGCCTCAACGTCTGCGACTTTGCCGGCACACCGAGGACCGACGAGGAGCTGGCGGCCTTTCGGCGACTCGGCAACGGCCGTACCGTGACCAGCAGTTTTCACTACCACTATGCCCGACTGATAGAGATCCTGTTCTCCCTGGAAAAGATCGCGCAGACCCTGGATGAAGAGGACATCCTCGATGACTGGGTGCGGGCCGAGGCGGGTGTGAACCGGCTGAAAGGGATCGGGATGGTCGAGGCGCCGCGGGGAACCCTGATCCATGACTATTCTGTCGATCGCAACGGCATCATCACCGACGTCAACCTTATTGTCTCGACCGGGCACAACAACCTGGCCATGAACCGGACGATCACCAACATCGCAAAAAAATATGTCCATGGGGATTCGGTGAAGGAAGGGATGCTCAATCGGGTGGAGCATGGCATTCGCGCCTACGATCCGTGTCTCAGTTGTTCCACCCATGCTGTCGGCAGGATGCCGCTGGAGATACGGATCCTGTCCCCTGACGGCCGGGTGGTGAAAGAGTTTTTACGTGAATGACCTTTTCAGGAGCCTGCCGGGGCACTGATTTTCTTCAGGTGACAGATGATTGTGCTGATTGGCTACGGAAATCCCCTTCGTCGGGATGATGGTGCCGGTCCGGTACTTGCCAGGATGGTCGAGGCATGGGGCGGGCGGGACGATATGACGGTGCTGACTCCTCACCAGCTTGTTCCGGAGTTGGCCGAAGATCTTGCCGCGAGCGGGGTAACGGCGGTGGTGTTCCTGGATGCCGCGGTCAACGATCGCGAGGGGGGAGGCATGGTTGCCATTCGTCCCGTGGACGGTGAGCAGGCTTCCCCTTTGTTTGGACACCATTTTTCCCCTGGCGATCTCCTGCAGTACGTGCAACTTCTCCGTGGAACAGCCCTTCCTGCCTGGCAGATAACCATTCCCGGCAACGATTTCGGCTATGGAGAGGGTTTCAGCAGATTTGCCGAGCAAAATCTTGCCGCTGCCTTTGCAGCGCTTCAAACCTTTCTGTGCCACATCCCGCGACAGACTCCCGGCTAGATTCCATCCGGAAACTCTCGGCAGAGTCCGGGCTGGAACTTCCCCGAAGCCTCTCGTAATCGGTCACCACCTCTTGCACGGATCAGGCAGTCTGCCGGCTTCTGGCGATTTTCTTGCTGTCGCCATCATGCCATAATGCAATAATGCCCTACGAAAGACTCCGTGAAAGCCCCAGCCCAACGCCGAACAGCACTATTTCTGAGTTTCCGGATGGAAAACCGATAGTTTCACATCCGGAGTTTCCGGATGGAATCCAGCTGATTTGGCAAAAATCAATAATTTTATTTATAATAAAATATTTACGAAAGGGATGTTTTTTTATGCTGCAAGACACCCCTTGATATTTTTTTGCATTTCATTTTTGCTGATATAATTCAGTATGTTACCAGCAATATGGTGCGCGGTGGCAGGTCGGATAAATCAACAAAACTGTTGAAATTGCAGGAACAGTATTGTATATAATAGCGGTTATTTTACTTTGCCTCAGTAAACGCCAGTGTCGTCGTTCCAGGCATATCTAATCACCTCGACCACTTCAAATCCATACCAAGATAATCATAATACAGGGAGGAAACCAAATGGATATTCTCGCCATTAACTGTGGCAGCTCGTCTGTCAAGTACCAGCTATATAACTGGGAACGCAAGGAGCTTATTGCAAAGGGTGTTGTCGAAAGAGTTGTTGTCGGAGGATCCTTCATTCAGCAGGAAGTGCCGGGCCGTCAGAAGTACAAGTTCGAGCATGAGTGCCCGAATCACACCGTTGCCATGGACCTGATCATCAAAACCCTCACCGATGCTGAGCACGGAGTCATCAATGATATCCGGGAGATCTCGGCTGTCGGACATCGCGTCGTGCATGGCGGGGAGCAGTTCACCCAGTCAGTGATGATCGATGAAAAAGTGCTTGATGCGGTCAAGGCCGTGCAGCATCTTGCTCCTCTGCACAATCCGCCCAATATCGCCGGTATTGAGGCTATGATGGCAGTTCTTCCGGACGTGCCCAACATTGCCATCTTCGACACGGCCTTCCATCAGACCATGCCGGAATATGCCTACATTTATCCTTTGCCCTACGACTGGTATGTGCGCTACGGCGTCCGCCGCTACGGCTTCCATGGCACTTCGCACCTCTATGTTTCCAAGCGGGCTGCGGTTCTGCTCGATAAAAAGCCGAAGGACTGCAACATCATCACCATGCACATCGGTAACGGCGTTTCCCATGCCGCCATTAAAAATGGCGTTTCAGTTGATACCAGCATGGGTCTGACCCCCCTCGAAGGTGCCGTGATGGGTACCCGTTGCGGCGACATCGATCCGGCGATCCCCGGCTTCATGATGCAGATCGAGGGTCTCTCCGCCACTGAAATCGACGGTATTCTCAACAAAAAAAGCGGTATCCTCGGCATTACCGGCAAGTATACCGATCGCCGGGATGTAACGGCTCATGCCGAGAAGGGCGACAAGACCTGCAAGCTTGCCATTGACATTGAAGCGTATCGCCTGCGCAAGTATATCGGCAGCTACATGGCGGTTCTTGGACGGCTTGACGCTGTCGTCTTCACTGCCGGAGTTGGTGAGCGTGGTTGGCAGATCCGTCAACAGGCCTGTGAAGGTCTCGAGCATATGGGAATTCATCTCGACCTCGAGAGAAATCGTGCCGCTGTTAAGGGTAAAGAGTGTCTCATCACAACTGACGACTCTCCGATCAAGGTGTTCGTGATCCCGACCGACGAAGAGCTGGTCTTCACCGAGGACGTTGCGGCAATTCTTGACGGTACCTATACCGATCACATGAACTTCGAGTATTCGTTTTCCAAGGCTGATTTCGGCAAATAATAATCAGCGGATACTTTTGAATAGAAAAAAGGCCGGCAAATTTTGCCGGCCTTTTTTCGTGAATGATCGCTGTCTCTTGTGCACTGTATAAAAAAAGACCCCCCACCAAAAGGGTGGAGGGTCTTTACTTCGCTACGCGACATCCGCTGTCGTTTCAGACGCTGATTATTGAGCCTGCACGGCGGTGATTGCCGCAACACTCACGATATCCTCCACGGAGCATCCGCGGGAAAGGTCGTTCACCGGCTTGGCCAGGCCCTGGAGGATCGGTCCGATGGCTTCGGCGCCGCCGATCCTTTCCGTGAGCTTGTAGCCGATGTTGGCGGCGTCCAGGTCGGGGAAGACAATAACATTTGCCTTGCCTGCCACCGGGCTGCCGGGAGCCTTCTTTTCACCAATGCTGGGAATCAGGGCTGAATCTGCCTGAAGTTCGCCGTCGATCTGCAGGTCCGGGGCGAGCTGCCGGGCGATTTCGAGGGCCTTGGTAACCTTGTCGACATCGGGGTGCGAGGCGCTGCCCTTGGTGGAAAAGGAAAGCATCGCTACCCGGGGTTCCACATCGAGGAAGGCTTTGCAGTTGCGGGCGGTTTCCACCGCGATTTCCGCCAGGGCCTGGGAATCCGGATTCGGATTTACCGCGCAGTCGGCAAAGAAGAGGATGCCGTTTTCACCGAATTTCGCGTCCTTGGTGATCATGACGAAGAAGGAGGACACGGTTTTGATGCCGGGGGTGGTCCCGATGGTTTGAATGGCCGATCTGATTACGCTGCCGGTGGTGCTGGTTGCCCCTGCCACGCAGCCGCCTGCATCACCCAGCCGAACCATCATGCCGGCAAAGTAGAGATTGTCCTCGGCCGTCAAGAGCTTGCGGGCATCTTCCGGGGTCAAGCCTTTCTTTTTGCGGATTTCAACCAGAGCGTCCACATAGGTATCGAGTTTTGCCGCGGTGCAGGGATCGATGATCTCAACGCCGGAGAGGGATACTCCCTTGGCTGTTGCCGCTGCCGTCAACTTTTCCGGATTGCCAAGCAGTACGATCTTTGCGAGTCCTTGCTCGACAATCTTTTCCGCAGCTAACAACATTCTCTCGTCGTAGCTTTCCGGGAGAACCACGATTTGCGGGTTCGATTTCGCCTTTGCCTTGATTGCGTCAATAAAATGCATACTCTCCTCCTGTCTAGTAATGATATGAGCGAAGATGCCGGGAACACTGAGAAAATCCCCTCATCGAAGTGGTGAGAGGATTAAACTTTTCATTTATACTATGTAGCCAGGGAGCGGTCAATAAAAAACCGGTGGCTTTTCCCGGTGGTCCCTGCCTGTTAATAGTTTCACATCCGGAGTTTCCGGATGGAAACCAGTTGGCTTCCCCGTTTAGGGAGTCAAGTGGGCAGGCAGGAAAGACCAGCAGAAAAAAGCTTCCGTCCCTTCCGTATCGGGTATATACTGTCACCGCGCTTCACTGCCATAACGGTAAAGAATATCGTATGTTTTGCCGGTCCTCCCGGAAGCTGGCCCGGGGGAAATCTTCCGGGAAGGATTCCGGGCCGGTTCGATCGCGACTCATTCATTGGGAGCCAAGCATGTACAACAGTTTTTTCGGTTTCAAAGAAAAGCCTTTTACCATAACGCCCAATCCCCGATTCATATTCCTCAGCAAGAACCACAAAGAGGCTTTTGCACACCTTCTCTACGGAATTGACAGCCATGCAGGATTCATCGAGCTTACCGGAGAGGTAGGTACCGGCAAGACGACGGTGCTGCGAGCCCTTCTTGCTCAGCTCGATAGCGATACCTATCGCACAGCCCTTATTTTTAATCCGTCCCTTTCTGCCATTGAGCTTCTCCAGAACATCAACCATGAGTACGGCATCCCCTGCGAAGAGCAAAAGAATTCTCCCCTGCTGCATTCGCTGAATCACTTTCTCCTGCAGCAGAATGCAGAGGGTCGTACCATTGTCCTTGTCATCGATGAGGCCCAGAATCTCGATCCCCAGGTGTTGGAGCAGATTCGCCTCATTTCGAATCTGGAAACGGAAAAGGACAAACTTATTCAGATAGTTCTGGTGGGACAGCCCGAATTGCGCGAAAAACTGAAGAAGCCGGAGCTTCGTCAGCTGAGCCAGCGGATAACGGTCAGGTATCATCTCTGTCCGATGGATTTCAACGATACCGTGGAATACATCGAGCATCGTCTGGACGTGGCTACGGGACAGCGGCTCGAAATATTTTCTCCAGGAGCGCTGAAACGGATCTTTCGCTTTTCCGGCGGACTGCCTCGACTTATCAATGTCGTTTGTGACCGAGCTCTTTTGATCGCCTATACGAAAGGGAGCCGCGAGGTTTCCGCCCGCATGGTTTCTGCGGCAATCGCTGATGTCAGGAAGCAGGAATCCCGGTTCCTGCCCCTGCGAATTTTACGCTATAGTGCCGCAGCGGCCGTTGCTCTCCTTGCGGTCTGCGGCCTGTACGGAATCTTTGGGGGATCTATCGCAACCAGGGAGATTTCCGCTTTCTCCCGTGAGACCACGAGAGACAAAGTTGATCCGCCCCGGTCTGAAAAGCGTTCAGGGATGGCGCTGTACACACTATTGGCCGGCACAACCGAAGAGGAGAGCGCTGCCGCAGCTTTCAATGCTATTGCCCGGATCTGGGGTGTTGCTCCGATTTCCGTGGATCAGGCCATGGCCGGGCCTGCCGATCTGGAAAGCTTTGCCGCCAGGAGCGGGCTGAGGTTTTCCCGAAACAGCGGCAACCTGGGAGCATTGCTCCGCCTGGATTACCCTGCCATCCTTGAACTGTCCCTGCCCGAGGGGAAGGGGCGGCGCTATGTTTCCCTGCTTGGTTGGGAAGAAGGCCGCCTGATCGTGGCCCCGCCTTTTCAGGGCCATTCTGCCGTCAGCAGTGCTGAGTTGGAAAAGTTTTGGACCGGAAGAAGCTACCTTCCCTGGAAGAATGTGTTGAATCTGCCGCTTGTCAGCAGAGCGGGTAACAGTGGAGAATCGATTCGGAATCTCAAACTGCTCCTGACAAAAGCAGGTTTTTACCGCGGACCCTCCACCGAGCTGTTTGATGAAGCGATGCTTGTGTCGGTCAAGCGTTTCCAGGCTGCCCAGGGTATTGAAGTCGATGGTGTCGTGGGTGGCCGGACGCTCCTTCTCCTCTACCGTGCCGGCGGCACGGTGGAAGTGCCCAGACTTGTACAAAAAGGGGAATCATGACGTTATGAGTTTCATACTTGATGCGCTGAAAAAACTGGAACAGGAAAAAGCCGCGCGCAGAAACGGCGAGATCAACATCTCCCATGAGATTGTCAGGGATAGTCAGCAACTGCGCCGCAGGGCGAGGCGCTCTGTCCCGCTGAGTGCGGTGCTCGCTGCTTTTGGTCTGGTACTCCTGCTCAGTGCCACGGGAGCCTTTTTCTGGCACAGGCAAGTCGCCGGAGGGGGGGCAAAAGACGTTGCCCTGAGTCCCGACCAGACGCTTCCCGCTGCGGCGAAGATAGTGGAAGTTTCGCAAAGCGCACTTCCGGTGGAGCGTTCTGTTTCTCCGGATCGAACACGGGCAGTCGAGGTGTCCGTACCCGCTCCAACACCTGTCGAGCCAAAGAGGCAGATGCAGAACAAGGTTCGATCTGTGAAAGAAAGCCCGATGCGGGACGATTTCGATGATCGATCCACTCAGTCACGCGAGGAAGTCTCCGGCTCGGGAGGGTCCGGGATCAAGGTTTCGGGAATTGCCTGGCAGGATTCGCCCTCAGCCCGCAGGGCGGTGATAAATGGCGACCTGGTGAAGGAAGGCGCTCAGGTGGACGGAGCAACGGTCGAGGAGATTCTGCCCACACGGGTTCGTTTTTCCTCTGGAGGACGTCGGTTTATCTTGTCGATCAGTGGCCAGCCGGGAAGAAGGTGACAGGGCCTTCATGTCTGAGCGAGAAAAGAGGCCGGATAGACGGTCTGCGGTTTTTATTCTGTTTTTTCAATAATTTCGCATCTGTTGCAGTCAATACCGCAGTGGGTGCATTTTTTCTTCATTTCTCGCGGCAGAAAGTAGTTCAGGCCACCGCAGATCTTACAGGTGATTTCAAGCGGTTCGTCCAGGTACAGATAACAGTTGTAATACCATTCCCAGTTCATGTTCTTGAACTTTTCAACTTCCTCTTCCGTCATTTTCTTGTTCGTACGTTCCCATCGAGTTGCCCTTGGCAGCGTGGTCTTCTGAGCTTCCTTCGAATCCGCATCTTTCATCTGCAGCCCCTTTTACAAGAGAATAAGCAGCCGGTAAACTCTGTGTCGCAACACTGCTTAATGGTGTTCAGATAAAATTCTCCCGTTAATTTGTGGTTCGTCAAGGACGGATGGTGGTTTTTTTAGAAAACAACCCCAGGATCAGGCGGAAATATACGAAAAAAAGCCTGTCAGAGTGTATCCACCGGGTCAACATCAATGATAGTCCGTAAAACCCGCGCGGGATTCCATTCTCGCTGAAAGGTGCTGAGGAGCCGTTTTAACTCGGAACGATTTCGGGCCTTCAGCAGAATTTGCCAGCGGAATCTGCCTCGTACCTTGGCGAGTGGTGCAGGTGCCGGACCAAGAATTTCGGCGCGAATCTTCAGGAGTTGTCGTTCTTCCCGCAGGCTGCGTGCTGCATCATGCGCGCCCTTTTCAACCGCCTTTTCTGCCGTACCGGAAATGACAACCATTGCCAGGTGGGAGAAGGGGGGGTAGCCGACCTCTTCTCGAAAGGCAATTTCCTCTTCGAAAAACCCCTCGTAGTCGTGAGCTGCTGCCCTGAGAAGGGCATAGTGATCGTATGAGGCCCCCTGAATGATCACCTTTCCCGGCGAGTCACCCCTGCCTGCCCGTCCCATGACCTGGCTGACCAGCTGGAAGGTGCGTTCGGCGCTCCTGAAATCGGGAATGTTCAGGGTCGCGTCAGCCGAAACAATCCCCACCAGGGTGACTCCGGGATAATCGTGCCCCTTTGCGATCATCTGGGTGCCGATGAGAATATCGATGGTGCCGTCCTCCAGGCGCTTCAGGATGCGGGCGTGTCCGCCACGACCGGTGGTGGTGTCGCTATCCATTCGGGCGACCCGTGCGGCAGGGAACAGTTCCTGTACCTCATCTTCCAGACGTTCCGTGCCACGGCCGAAAAGACCGATATCGGTGCCGTGACACTCGGGGCAGATCGAAGGCGCGGGGAGTGAATAGTCGCAGTAGTGGCAGAAATGCCGTTGTTTCGCCCGGTGGTGGGTCAGAGTGACCGAACAATTGGGACAACGGTATACATGCCCGCAGTCTTTGCACAGCAGATATGTTGCAAAACCGCGCCGGTTGAGAAAGAGCAGGGTCTGTCCGCCCTGGTCGAGATTGTCGGTAATCGCCGTGATCATTTCCGGCGAAAAGGTGACGCCTTTCAGCTTCCGTGTATCAACTATCCGCGTTTCCGGCATTGGCCGGCCCGCGACCCGTTCCGGAAGGGGAAGATACTGAATTCGCCCTTCCTTTGCGGCGTGGAAGGTGGTTATGAGGGGGGTGGCCGAACCGAGCACTACCGTCGCCTTCTCCAGTTTCCCCCGTACAAGTGCCAGGTCTCTGGCATTATACGTGACTCCATCGGACTGCTTGTACGTTGCCTCATGCTCCTCGTCTACCACTATGATACCGAGTTTGTCCAAGGGGGCAAATATGGCAGAACGTGCACCGATGACAATTGAGACCTCTCCCCGCCGTATGCGGCGCCATTCGTCGTAACGCTCGCCAACGGAAAGACCGCTGTGGAGAACGGCAATACCTTCGGAAAAACGTCCGCGAAACCTCCGTACCAGCTGGGGGGTGAGTGCGATTTCCGGTGTGAGCACCAAGGCCCGCTTGCCCTGGTGCAGGGCATGGGCAATGGCATGGAGGTAGACCTCGGTTTTTCCGCTCCCCGTGACGCCATGGAGCAGAAAAGGCGAAAATTCACCCGCGGAAACGGTTTCCGCGATTTTGGAAAAAGCTGCTGCCTGATGTTCATTGAGGCTCAGGGACCGCTCGGAGGTAACAACCTCTTCCCGAAACGGGTCCCGATAGACTTCCCGCTCTTCGATCGTGACCAGGCCCAGATCCGCCAGGCGTTTCAGGGGCGCAGACGGGTTGAGAAACGATTCGTTGATCTTCGACCGGGACATTTCGCCGTTTTCCAGCAGAAAAAGAAGAATGCCGGCGCCTGTTCCCCGGATTGCCGAGGTGTTCGCAGCCTCCGGCACTGCCTGGTAAAACCGTTCCCGGCGAATGCTTTTTCCTGTCGTGAGGTGCTCTTCGGTGGTAAGGGAGCCGTCACTCCCGGTCACGGTTTTTCGACGGCTTTCGACATTGATGCCGGAGGGCAGTGCGGTCTTGATTACCTCCCCCAGCGGATACAGGTAATAGGCGGCAATCCAGCGATAGAAGGCAATCTCCCGGGTGGTGAAAAGGGGTTCGGAGTCCAGGATTTCGATGACATCCTTCAATTCCCCGGAAGGGGCGGCGACGGAGCCCAGCACATAACCGGTGAGTTTCCTGCGGCCGAAGGGGACCAGCACCCGGACGCCCGGCTGAATCGAACTCCGCAGGGTTTCCGGAACGCTGTAGTGAAAAGTCCGGTCAACGGGCAGGGGAATCGCGACCTCAATGGTTCGATAACGGATATGGGGCATTTCCGGGGCGGCCTTTTCAAACGGGGTAAAGGAGCTGCAAACAAATACCATGGGCATCTTGCCTCTCATCTTCAGGCCATCTTTGACCGAACTTCAATCACCAAATCCTCAACGTAGCCCTGCTACGTCTGCGGTTTGGCTCAATCAGTTCCGTCAAATCTGACCTAAATCTGAGCGCAATCTTGACCATGTTATTCATTTACAGCTCCTGAGTGGTGGTGGTCGAGTCGCAATCTTCATCACCATAACAGAGGTTCGGCTTACGGGCAAGTGACGATCCGGGCGGTCGGCGGGAAAACCCGAGTCGCGAAACTTGACTTTTTTTCTCGGTTTCCGGTACCGTGTACCAATGTCACCGAAACGGATCCGGGGCTATTCGTTACTTGTCCCGGCATAGAGGTGCGCATGGTAATCAGATTGAAGTTTCCAGGAACCGGGAACGACAGAGAAGAGAGGTACGCGTGGTATCAGCGGAAGAAAAACTGTACAAGAGAATGAAGAATGCGGTGGGCAGGGCCATTGCTGATTTCGGGTTGATCGAGGAAGGAGACCGGATTGCCGTGGCGGTTTCCGGGGGCAAGGATTCCTATGCGCTGCTGCACATACTGGAGGCCCTCCGCAAGAGGGCGCCGATCCGCTACGAGATCCTGGCCATCAATATTGATTCCGGCTATCCCGGCTATCGGGCCGACATCATCGAAGAGCATCTTGCCCACCATGGTTTTTCCTACCATATGGAAAAAACCAACCATTACGACATCATTCAGGCGAAACGGCGGCCCGGTTCTTCCTACTGCTCCATCTGTGCACGGCTCAAGCGGGGTTCGCTGTACACCCTGGCCCAGCGGTTCAACTGCAACAAGCTGGCCCTTGGGCATCACCTGGACGATTTCATCGAGACCCTGCTTCTCAACCAGTTTTTCGTGGGATCGCTGAAGGCGATGGCGGCGACGATGCTGGCCGATAATGGTGAGACGACGGTCATCCGCCCGCTGGTCTACGTCAAAGAACAGGACATCATTCCCTTTGCCAACGGAAACGGTTATCCGGTCGTCTGCTGTCGCTGCCCGGTCTGTGGCGTCGCTGATTTGCAGCGAAAGAAGATGAAAGAACTCCTCAGTTCCCTGGAAAAGGATAATCCCCATGTGAAACGGAGCATGCTGCGAGCCTTGTCAAATGTCCAGCCCCGCCACCTGCTTGACCCGAATCTCAGAAGGGAAGAGGCCGGTTCCGTAGAGATCTAAGGATGAATCGACTGATGCCGTAGGGCCGGCCCCCTGTGGTTGCCCTCCACAAGGGCAGGCACACGCCTTTGCGCTGAAGCGCTACGGCGCGCAAGAGCAGGGGCCTGCCCCTACCAATACATGTCATCTATTGTTGCATGACGGGATTAACGGACAACGACACCGGTAACCTGATCCTTTTCTATCCCGGTAACGCGCACTCTCACTTCGGTGTTGAGCGGTTCGCTACTGTCCGGGATTGATACCGAAAGGTAATTCCTGGAAAGCCCGCTCAGCTTTCCGCTTTTTCGTTTTTCCTGGATCAGCACCAAGACCTCCCGGCCGAGAAAACTCTCGAAATAAGCCCTTTTTTTCCTGGAGGAAAGGATTCTAAGTGCTTCGGCCCGCTTTTTGATCAGCTGTGGGGGTACCCGGTCCGGCATGGTTGCCGCCGGCGTGCCTTGCCGTACTGAAAACGGGAAGACGTGGAAGTAGGCGAGGGGGAGTGCTTCCAGAAAACGGTAGCCGCGTTCGAAGGCCTCATCCGTCTCGCCGGGGAAGCCGGCGATGATGTCGGTCCCGATGCAGAGAGAGGGGACAGCCGTGGTGAGTTTATCCACCAGTTTCCGGAAAAAATCGCTGGTGTAGGGACGGTTCATTGCCGCCAGCACCCCGTCGTCACCGCTTTGCAGCGGGATGTGGAAATGCGGGCAGATCGTCTGCCCGGTTGCGATGAGATCGATCAGCTCAGCGGAAAATTCCGTAGGTTCGACGGAGCCGAGCCGCAGGCGGGGAACGATCCTTTCCCTGTCGGCGCTGGAGAGGAGTTCCAGCAGGCTGGTTGGCGGAGCAAGATCTAGGCCGAAAGCGCCGAGATGGATCCCGGTCAGCACCACTTCCTGGAAACCTTGCCGGGCAAAGGTCCGGATGCCTTCGAGGGCATCGTCAAGTCGAACGCTCCGGCTGGGTCCCCGGACGTGGGGCACGATACAGTAGGAGCAACGGGAGTCGCAGCCGTTCTGCACCTGGAGAAATGCCCGGGTATGTTCCGCAAAGGTTTCGAGAATCAGGGGGCCGGTCTCTCCGACCTGGGAGATATCGGCTACTTTGATCTGCTGCTCTTCGCCAGGATTTCGCAGCAGTTGCAGCAGTTCCCGTTTTTCGGTGTTGCCCATGATCAGCGCCACGCCGGGCAGGGTGCTGATTTCATCGGAAGCGATCTGGGCATAGCAGCCGGTAACAACGATTCGTGCGGCAGGGTTTTCCCGGAGTGCCCTCCGGATGAGGCGACGGGATTCGGCGTCGGTCCTGGCCGTTACCGTGCAGGTGTTGATGACGCAGATGTCGGCCGCTTCTCCCGCGGAGACGACACGGTAGCCTTCCTTGCGGGCCGCTTCCGTCATGGCGGCGGATTCAAACTGGTTTGTTTTGCAGCCGAGGGTTACAAAAGAGATTTTCTTCATAGTCCTTCTTCGATCCATCCCCCGCCGAGAACGCGGTTTCCGTCATAGAAAACCACCGCCTGGCCCGGGGTCACCGATTTTTCCTGCTCCGCGAAAACTACTTCGACCCGATTTTCCGGCAACGGAATGACACGACAGGGAACCGCCTGGTGACGGTAGCGGATCCGGCAGGTGGAGTCGAAAGCTGCAATCGGCTGCGGCATCATCCAGTTGACACCGCCGGCTGTCAGGCCTTTCCTGTAGAGTTCGTCATGGGGGCCGACAACCACTTCACGCCGTTTCGCATCAACGCCGAGTACGTAGAGGGGCTCTTTCCAGGCAATGCCAAGCCCCCGTCGCTGTCCCACCGTATAGCGATACGTGCCGTGATGACGGCCGAGCTCTTTTCCTTGCCGGGTCACGATGGCACCGGAAAGGTTTTCGACTTCCTTTTCCGCTTCGAGAAAACGGACATAGTTGTCATCGGGGATGAAACAGATCTCCTGACTTTCACTCTTCTCGGCAACGCGGAGTCCAAAGCGGGCTGCAAGGGTGCGGACCTCCTGCTTTGTGAGTCCGCCGAGGGGAAACAGGGTCCGTGCCAGCTGCTCCTGGGAGAGGGCAAAGAGGAAGTAGGACTGATCCTTCTTCGGGTCGAGCCCTTTCAACAGGTGAAAGAAGCCATCGGCACCCTTTTCGACTTGCGCATAGTGGCCGGTTGCCAGAAAATCGGCGCCCAATTCCCGAGCCTTGTCCAGCAGCAGCCCGAACTTGACGAGTTCATTGCAGCGGACACAGGGGTTCGGGGTTCGGCCCTGTCTATATTCACTGATAAAATCGTTAATGACCAGTTGGCGAAACTCGTCTTCGAAATTAACCACATAAAAGGGGATCCCGAGCTGATCCGCAATCCGGCCGGCATCACGCACATCGTCCGGCGAACAGCAGCTGGCCTCGGCATCGTCACCGGCGTCGGCACAAGCCGAGGGGTCCCAGACCCGCATGGTAATGCCGATCACGTCATGGCCCTGTTCCGTCAACAGGGCCGCGGCAACCGAAGAGTCAACACCTCCGCTCATGGCGACCGCTATCCGCTGCGGGCGGTTTGTTTTTTCTTTCATCTCAGAATTATCCGTTAAGCCGCCGTTTCAGGGCCTCATGGTCCTGCGCCAGCTCGTTGTATTTTCGTTCAAGTTCCCTGATCTGGTCAAAGAGGCAGGCGATTGCCTTGGCTTCCGGGTCTGGCATTTTACCATGTTCCAGATCGGTCTTTTCCGCACGAACTTCAGTGGTCATAACCATTCTGCCCGGTACGCCCACAACCGTTGAATTGGGGGGGACCTCTTTAATGACCACCGAATTGGAACCGATCCTGCTTCCTTTGCCGACCGTGAATGGACCGAGGACCTTGGCCCCCGAGCCGATAACGACGTTTTCCCCAATCGTAGGGTGGCGCTTGACACGCTCAAGACTAACACCGCCGAGTGTTACACCGTGGTAGAGAGTTACGTTGTCGCCGATTTCAGCGGTTTCGCCGATTACGACACCCATGCCGTGGTCGATGAAAACACCTTTGCCGATGGTGGCTCCCGGATGGATTTCAATTCCGGTCAGGAAGCGAGCCCCATGGGAAACCAGCCTGGCAAGAAAGTTTGCCTCATGCATCCACAACCAGTGCGAAATTCTGTGCAGCCAGACGGCATGCAAGCCGGGATAGCAGCAGATTACTTCGAGGATGCTCCGTGCCGCCGGGTCCCTTTCAAATACAACGTGTATATCTTCCCGCATCCTTTTGAACATGGCAGCCCCTTTTGTTGACCACAATCATGGTAAGAATCACTTTGTTTATCGAATAGCATACCCGATAAAAATTGTCAATTATTCAGGCCGCGGCGGTGGTATGGCAGAGGAGGGATTATGGCGCAGCAATTGTGCACCTTGTTTTCTGTAAACGCAACGTTGTTTCTGGAGGGGGATAACAAATGGCTTGTCAAGAAAGGGCGCGCCGGGGAGAGCATCAGCTCTCCCCGGCTGGGGAAGATGGTGCAGATCACTTCTCGTCGGAGTTCTTTTTTGCTGACTTGGCGATCTTTTTCACGAGATCGTCGAGTTCCTCAGCCACGACTTTTTTCCCGTCTACCCGGGCAATCCTGGTTTTTGAGCAATCACCACATATGTCGATGCACTTCTTGATCTTGACATCAAGGTCGGGCAGTTCTTCTTCGAGCCGCTTCGCTAGCTTGGTTTTTCCCTTGTTTTTGTCACAGAGCCGTACTTTCATGGGAATATCCTTTTTTTCGAGACGTCCCAGCCTAGACAGTTGTTGCCGGGGGAGTGTAGACGCGTGCCGCCAAATCCCTGTCAACCATCATAAGTCCCTGCGGGCTGTCGCCGACCAGCTTCAGTTTGGCGATGATATCGTTGTCGTTGCCCTCTTCCTCAATCTGTTCAGTCACGAACCACTGGAGAAATATCTGTGTGGCATGGTCCTTTTCCTTGATGGCCAGATCCATCAGTTCGTTGATGCAGTTGGTGATGAACTGCTCGTGCTTCAGGGTCTGCTCGAACATGGAAAGAAGCGTTCCGAACTCAGCCGGGGGGGCGGAAATCGCCGCGAGTTGGGCATGGTTTCCCTGGCTGTTGACATAGTCATACATTTTCATGGCGTGGAACATTTCTTCCTGGTATTGCACCATGAACCAGTTTGCGGCGCCCTTTAGTCCTATGAAGTTGGTGTACGACGACATGGAGAGGTAGAGATATGCGGAATAGATCTCGTTGTTGACCTGTTTGTTCAGTGCCTGAACCATTTTTTTGCTTATCATGAATAATGACCTCCTTAAGGTATGTTGCTGCTCCTCTAGTATAGCGGGAAAATGCGGTTCTGCCAGTAAAAAATGGTCATAAAAACGGCATGCTTGCTTTGCTCAGTGTCCTGTCAGGGCCTTTTCCGCTTCAAGGAGAACTCTCCACAGATTGTCACTGTCACCAAGGCCGACCTTGATGAGGTATGCGGCAATGCTCATGTTTGTGCGGGCGCGGAAAAGTTCCACCTGCACGAGAAAGTCATCATCGGTCTGCCCGGCAGCTTCGCGGTATGCCTTGAGAAAAAGCTCTTCGGGGAAATCCCGGATAATATCCTGGTGGGAAAAGAACTGGTTTCTGAACTGGGCCAGAAAGCATCCGGCATCGAAGGCGGGAGGGAGACATAATGAGCTATCGAAATCTATGGCAGCGACGAAAACAGTATCGCGGTTTTCTTGAATGTCCTGTCCAATCAGAATATTTTTCGGGTGGAAGTCGCCATGACCCTGGACAAGATATTCAGGGTTGTCCGCATAGCGTCTTCTTTCTTCCCTGTGGATGGCGGCAAGAATTTCTTCCGCTCTTCGGGCCTGGGGATGTTTGATTGCGGTAAAACGTTCCAGATATTTTTCCAGGCGGCCGGGTTCACGAGCCAGAAACTCGTCGGCGGGGGTGAGCGAGAGGCGACAGGCGTGTAGTCTCGCCAGCCACTGGGCTGCCATGCGGACATAGCGCAGACCGTCTTCCCGCGAGGCGGAAAGTAGTTTGTCGAACAGGCTTTTGCCCCTGATGCCCTGTTCGATCAGGGTCATGGAGTCGTGGTCCTGATCAATCGGCACCGGAACCCGATAGGGGCCGGAGGCAAAACCCTGCCGGGAGAGCTGTTCCGCAATGTGAAAGGCACGGTCGGCCGCGGCCCATTTATGGTTGCTGGAGATGTTCCTGATGATGATCCGTTCCCGAACTTCGTCGAAGCCCTTGGCGCCAATGGTCACTTCGGTTACCAGACTACCGGCTCCGGAGCGGGGGATCTCTTTCAGAAACGGTCGGCAGCGGCCCTTCCTGATCTCGGCGGCAAGCTCGGCCATGCTGCCGAGCGGATGGTCGAAAAGGGTCGGATAGAGGCCGGCATATCCGGTTCCGTGGGTATCGGTGCCGCCAATGGCGGTGAATCGCAGTCGATGCCAGTCCCGGAGCGCCCGGCTGTTTTCTCGTACCGAGTGGTTCGAGCTGAAGATCTCAATACCGTCCAGCAGGGGAAGCAGCAGCGCTGCATCCTCGGGCCGCCGCCCCTTGCGGTAGGGGTGCGCCCATACCAGCGCCGCCTCGGGGAAACTCTCCCGTATCTCTTCGAGAGCGGTGCCGTGCGGAAACGGCATGCCGGCTCCATACACGATAACATCCCCTACTTCCGGCGTCGCAACTTCCTGTCCGGAAAAGATCAGAAAGTGGTTCGGAACTTCCGCCGAACGGCGGATCTGGTGGATTTCCTTGTCGCTCCAGAGGTAATGATGATCGGTAAAAACGATTCCCTGCAACCCTTTGGCAAAGACCTGGCGAACCAGTGCCGCCGCGGGAATCGAACTGCAGCGGGAATGTTCCGCGGTATGGGTGTGCATTTCCAAAAGCATGGGGTAAGAATAGCAGAATGTCTTCCGTTCACAAGGTCGGGCAAAATGAACTTGATTTCTTTTCCGTTCTTGGGATAGAGTGTGCTGGTCGATAGCAGACATTCCTCTTGTCCTGTCCCCTTACGCGCTCGTAGCTCAGCTGGATAGAGCAACGGACTTCGAATCCGTCGGTCGGGAGTTCGAATCTCTCCGAGCGCGCCAATTAAATCAATGGCTTACAGTCTCTGTAGGCCATTTTGTTTTTGGCATTGTCACGTTAATTGTCACGTTGGTTTTCGATAAGTTTTTGTGCGGAGGCTTCGGCTACTACTGCCAGCTCCATCGCTTTCAGAGCGTCGGTAGGGGTTTTCCCGTGTGAAATTAACTGAGGAAATTGCGGGGACTTGGCCAGGTATGAGTTTTCTGTTTCCGACCATTCTATCAAGTAACTAAATTTAGGTATTTCAGATGGCGGGTTAAATGTCGGTATTGTTTTTACGGCGCTATGTAAATGACCTGGAGCAAGATGAGAATAACGAAGTGTCATGGCGATGGACTTGTGACCCATTAGCCGTGAGACGGTTGTAAGATCCACCCCCGCCATTACTAGCCAGCTTGCGAAGGTGTGCCTCAAGTCGTGAAATCTAAAATTTTCGATACCTGCCATTTTGCAAGCGGTGCTGAATCCAGTACTCGATCCACTGGGCACAGATTCCCGACGTCCTCCCGAAACGGGGCTAGGGAAAACATACTCTGCCTGGTTTTCAATGCCTGTGCTGCGCTTGGTTAGCATTTCCAGTAGGTCTGGGGAGATTGGTACCTGCCTAGACTCAGCCCCCTTGCTTTTAATGACGTAAATAAAACCTACATCCAGTCTTACGTAATTCCACTGCAGATCTAAAATCTCGCCTCTCCTCATTCCGGTAGATAGCGCCATCACTACAATATCTCGTAAGTCTCCGCTGCAAGCATTGATCAATTCAGTCGCTTCGTCATGAGAGAGGTATCTCAATCTCCACGTCTCTTTTTCCGAGTGGAGTTTTACTTTGCGAACAGCTTTGAGAGTCTCTTCTGTAGCAAAACCCCAATCGACTGCCTTCGTAATCATATTTT
>Ga0351948_1005_pt1 | contig 31560 bp, 31 predicted proteins | sample BONcelT113001G14_FD_206852 | JGI IMG/M metagenome (GOLD analysis project Ga0351948, IMG submission 206852) | Enriched cells from coal bed in the Powder River Basin, Montana, United States - BONCAT cells T11 rep3 HSBNCT.T11.300.1.G14 ...
TCGCACAGATGCACGTTCGCGATCCTTGCGCCCATATCCTCAATGTACTCGCCGACCGTATGCCCGGATAATACCGCCTGCTTGATGTCCAGTGTGAAATACAGGTTTTTGCTCTGCACATGCTCGAGCAGGCGGTGCGCAAACTGCTCGTGCCCGTACGCGCACCAGTGCACATTCTCCCATGTGAAACGCAGGCCGTACTGCTCCGCCAGCTCCGAAAGCGCGGATACGATCGTGCCCAAACGCTCATAGTCGCTAAGCAGCTTCAGCGTCCGCTTAAAAGCCGGCGGCCCGTGGAAAACATACATTTCGGCTCCCAGAATACGTGCGGCTCGAAAGACCTTTTCCAGCATGGCACGCGCATCCCTTTGCTGGCGCGTGTTAATGGAGAAGAGCTGCGGCTCAAACTGTGTGGACATGGCGTGCACCGACTGCACGCGAAGCGCGTTTGCTAAAACCCGTTCTTTGAGCATACAAACAAAGTCCTGCTCGTACTCGCTGAAAGTGTCCAGGAATACTTCGCAAACAGGCGCGCCCATCTTTGCAATATGTTCAACGGCTTCCTCGGTAAACGCTTTCCCGAAAAAGCTGGCAGTGGATACACCCGTCGTGATCATGTTTGCATGCCTTTCTGCGCGTACATCCTGCAAAGCAGGACATACACGGCACTCGAGAGGATGTTGAGCGCGTCAACGATGTCGTCACGGTCGTCAAGCGCGCGTACGGCGGCGCGTTCCGCCGTACGCACCTGCGTGCGTACAAGGTTCACATAAGCCATGAGCTCTGTTGTGTCTTTTCCCATATGCAGATGCCCGCCGGGGGGATTGTGCGAGAGCGCATGGATCTTTTCCGGGGCAAGGCCCATCAGTTCCGTCAACACCATGGGCTTCATAACAGCGTGCGCGCGAATGATATTACGTGCAAATGCCTGCATCTCCCATAAATCTCTGGCCAGCGCTTCATGGTTCTCCTTCCTGGCGAACACCGCCGCCAGAATGAATGTTGCATCCAACGTATCCATGCACCCGCGGAACTCGATAGCCGGATGATCCTTCCCTACCATTACAGAAGCATGCAGACACGTTTCCCGCGATGTTTTTTCCATCCTGAACGCTCCTTGATTCCATCTTTTCCCTGATATTGTACGTGAGTTGCCACGGCGGTGTCAATCGGTTATAGTGTTGCACACCGCCTGACAAACAACAAGGCATACCGGACCACCGGTACGCCTTATCTTTCGGCCGTTCTATTTAACTTTTTCTTCTTCGAGGGCAGGCTCTTTTTTGAACGCCAGCTTCCCATCCTCCATGTAGGCCAGTATCTGATCGCCTATTTGCACATTACCCGAGAGCAATTCCTCGGACAACGCGTCCTCCACACGCTGCTGGATAGCCCTGCGCAGCGGACGCGCCCCGTAGAGCGGGTCGAATCCTTCCCTGGCAAGGTAATCTACCACCGCATCCGAAATGGTGATATGGATGTCGCGCTCCTCCAGGCGTTTTGCTACACTCTTGAGCATCAGACCCGCGATCTTGCGCGTATGCTCTTCATCGAGCGGGTGGAATACGATAATATCATCCACACGGTTTAAGAACTCGGGTTTGAATGTACGCTTGAGTTCCTCGAGCAGCATTTCTTTCGTGTTTGCAAACCCCGCTTTTTCGTCCTGCGTGCCAAAGCCCAGCGTACGTTTTTTGCCGATGTTGCCGGCCCCGACATTCGAGGTCATGATGACCACGGTGTTCTTGAAGTCCACCGTCCGGCCTTTTGCATCTGTTAGCCGCCCGTCTTCCATTACTTGCAGCAGGATATTGAAAACATAGGGATGTGCCTTCTCAATTTCATCGAACAGGATGACGGAATACGGATGCCTGCGGATCTTTTCAGTAAGCTGCCCGCCTTCATCATAACCGATATAGCCTGGCGGTGACCCGACCAGCTTCGACACCGTGTGCTTTTCCATATACTCGGACATATCGATGCGCACCATGGCGTTTTCGTCGCCGAAGATAGCCTCGGCCAGGGCTTTGGAGAGTTCGGTCTTTCCCACGCCGGTCGGCCCGAGGAAAATGAACGAACCGATCGGGCGCCTGGGGTCTTTCAGGCCGGCGCTTGATCTTCTGATCGCGCGCGAAATGGCTTCGACCGCTTCGTCCTGCCCAACTACGCGCTCATGCAGGACCTCTTCGAGTTTCAGCAGTCGTTTGGTTTCGTCCTCGGTGAGCTTGGTTACCGGTATCGAGGTCCACGACGATACGATCGACGCGATATCCTCATCGGTCACCTCGCTCCGGCGTGACCGCTCTTCCCATTCGGTTTGGAGCTGTTTCATGGAATCCACGACAGCCCTTTCGTCGTCGCGCACCGATGCCGCGCGTTCGAAGTTCTGGTTCGCGATGGCTTCTTCTTTTTCCTTTCGAAGCGCAGCGAGCCTTGTTTCGAGCACTTTGACGTCGGGCGGCGCCACCAGGCTTTTTATCCGCACGCGCGAAGCCGCTTCGTCCATCAGGTCGATCGCTTTGTCGGGCAGGAACCGGTCGCTGATATAGCGGTCCGACAGGTCTACCGCCGCGTGCAGCGCTTCATCGGTGATGCGCACTTTGTGATGCGCCTCATACCTGTCGCGCAGCCCCTCCAGGATGTGCAGCGTTTCTTCTTTTGTAGGCTCCCCGATGACTACGGGCTGGAACCTGCGCTCGAGCGCCGCGTCCTTTTCAATATGCTTGCGGTACTCGGCCATCGTCGTAGCACCGATCACCTGGATCTCCCCGCGTGCCAGCGCGGGCTTTAAAATATTGGCTGCATCCATGGCGCCTTCGGTTGCGCCTGCCCCTATGATGGTGTGCAGTTCGTCGATAAACAGTATGACGTTCCCCGCTTTTTTCAGTTCATCGAGCGCCGTCTTGACCCGTTCTTCAAACTCCCCGCGGTATTTCGTGCCCGCAACCATGCCCGCCAGATCCAGCGTGACTACGCGCTTGTCCTTCAGGATGTCGGGGATCGTCCCGTCCATGATGCATTGCGCCAGGCCTTCGGCAACGGCGGATTTGCCGACGCCGGGGTCGCCTATTAACACGGGGTTATTCTTGGTGCGCCTGCTTAATATCTGTACGATACGCTCGATTTCGTTCGTCCTGCCGATTACCGGATCGAGTTCACCGTCCTGTGCCATTTTCGTAAGGTCTTTCCCGAACTGATCCAGTGTCGGCGTATCCACCTTTGCGGGAGCGCGCCCCTTTGAAGACGCCTGTTCGCCGCCGTCTTTTTTGGCATTGGCCGCCACCGCTTCCTCAATTGACTGTAAATGCGCGCCCAGCTGTACCAGTATGCGCACGGCTACGCTGTCCTGCTCACGGACCAGCGCAAGCAGCAGGTGTTCTGTCCCGACATAATTATGGCCAAGGGTCTTTGCTTCATGTAGGCTCAGTTCGATCGTCTTTTTGGACCGCGGCGTGAAGTCAAACGCCTCGTCGAATTTATAATCTCCCCTGCCGATTATCCGCTCGATTTTTTCTACCACGCGCTTTGCGTCTATGTTCATGGAGTTGAGGGTCTTCGCTCCCTGACTGTCGGTTACTGTCAGTATACCCAGCAGTAAATGCTCGGTTCCTACGTAATTGTGTCCCAGTGCGCGCGCGTGTTCCTGCGCCGAACGCAAAGCCTTCTGTGCTCCTTCCGTAAATCTTTCAAAGAAATTCATTCTTTTCACCTCGTTTCATTTAGGATATTATTGATCCTTTCCTCTGTATTTCCTGGTGTTATCCCAGCTTTTCGTAAAATGCATTTCCCCGTCTTTCACGTATACCTGCACATGATCGCCGGTCTTTATGCGCCCTGTTATTATAGCCTCGGAAAGCACATCCTCCAGCTTTTGCTGGATGACTCTGCGCATGGGACGCGCGCCATACATAGGATTATGACCTGCCTTAGCTAGGAAATTCCGTGCCTCGGGCAGCACCTCGATATGGATGTCCTGCAGGCGCAGGCGCTCTACCGCGTTTGCGAGCATGAGATCCGCTATGCGCCTCGTATGCTCTTCGTCAAGCGGATGGAAAACGATGATCTCATCCACGCGGTTTAAAAATTCCGGCCTGAATGTTTTCTTCAGTTCGTCCATCAGCATCTCTTTTGCTTTTTCAAAATTCTCGCCCGAAAACCCGCCTTCGCAGTTCATTCCCAGAAAATCCTGGATCTGCGTGTTGTGCGCCCCCACGTTCGACGTCATGATAAGCACGGTGTTCTTGAAATCCACCACGCGCCCTTTGGAGTCGGTCAGCCTGCCGTCTTCCATTACTTGCAGCAGGATATTGAAAACATCCGGATGCGCTTTTTCGATCTCGTCAAACAATACTACGGAATACGGACGCCTGCGGATGCGCTCGGTGAGCTGCCCGCCCTCGTCGTATCCGATGTATCCCGGCGGCGAACCCACCAGTTTGGCAACGGAATGCTTTTCCATGTATTCGGACATATCGATGCGCACCATGGCGTCTTCCTCGCCGAAAATGGCCTCGGACAGCGCTTTTGAAAGCTCCGTCTTGCCCACGCCGGTGGGGCCCAGGAAGATGAACGATCCGATCGGCCGCTTGGGGTCTTTCAGCCCGGCGCTCGCACGGCGTATGGCCCTCCCCAGCGCGTCAACAGCCTCATTTTGCCCGATCACACGCTTATGCATCGTATCTTCAAGCTTCATCAGGCGCCTGTTCTCATCCTCGGTGAGCTTGGTCACGGGCACCGATGTCCATTGGGCCACGATTTGAGCAATATCTTCCTGCGTCACTTCGGCAAGGTCCGTTTGATGCTTTTCTTCCCAATCGCTCTCGATTTCCCTGATCCTTTCATGCAAAACCTGTTCCTCGTCCCGGATGGTTGCCGCAAGCTCAAACTCCTGTTCCTCGACAGCCTGCCGTTTCCGGGCCAGCACTTCCGCCAGTTCGTCTTCCACTTCCTGGATGCAGCTTCCGTGCAGAAAGCTGCGCAGGCGAACGCGCGATGCCGCTTCGTCCATGAGGTCTATCGCTTTATCAGGCCAGAACCTGTCGTTGATATAGCGGCCCGACAGTTCGACGGCTGCGTCTATCGCTTCGTCCGTGATGCTGACGCCGTGATGGGCTTCGTAATGCATACGCAAGCCTCTTAAAATATTCTGCGTCTCTTCCCTGTTCGGCTCCTCCACTTTTACCGGCTGGAACCTGCGTTCGAGCGCAGCGTCTTTTTCCACGTGTTTGCGGTACGCATCCACCGTCGTTGCCCCGATGATCTGTATCTCTCCGCGCGCTAAAGCAGGCTTTAAGATGTTGGCCGCGTCCATCGCGCCCTCCGATGCCCCGGCGCCGATGATCGTATGCAGCTCATCGATGAACAGGATGACATGCGTTGCCTTTTTCAGCTCGTCTATGGCTTTTTTCAGGCGCTCCTCGAACTCGCCGCGGTACTTTGAGCCGGCCACCATCGCCGCAAGATCCAGCATGACCACACGTTTGTCGAGGAGCATCTCGGGAACTCTTCCGGAAACTATCCTTTGCGCCAGTCCCTCCACTATCGCGGATTTCCCCACGCCCGGATCCCCGATGAGGACTGGATTGTTCTTCGTGCGGCGGCTCAGGATCTGCATGATGCGCTCGATCTCCGTTTTCCGCCCGATCACGGGGTCCAGTGCATTTTCTCCGGCCGCCCTGGTCAGGTCCTTGCTGTATTGGTCAACGGTCGGCGTGGGAACGTGCGCCCTGGCGCGCACCTTGGCCGCAGCGGCCTGTGCTTCATTTTTTGTTTTCTTCCCGGTCACCGATTTTCCCAATGATGCAATATCCACGCCCAGCGCCGCCAATATGCGCGTTACCGCGCAATCATGCTCATTGAGCATGGCCAGCAGCAGGTGCTCGGTCCCGACCGCTTCATCTCCCAGGATGTCCGCCTGCTCATGGCTGTTTTCCATGATTCTCTTCGCGCACCGCGAGTATCCGAACGCGGGCGTAAACTTATAATCCCCGGGGCCGACGAACTGCTCGATTCCTTCGATCACGCGCTCTCTCGTCACGCATTCGGACTGCAGCGTTTGGGATACCGTCGTATCCTCCACGCTCAATAGTCCGAGCAGCACGTGCTCGGTACCGATGTAGTTATAGCCCAGCAGCCGCGCCTGTTCCTTTGCTTCGTCCAGTACCTTTTTCGCCGCGCCCGTAAATCTTGCCTGGTCCATCTATTTTTACACCTCGTTTGAAAGGAAATATGGTTCATAGATCAGAGCTTTAGTGCCTCACGCACAACGTCCGCACGCAGAACGTCTCTCTCAAACAACGACAGTTCTCTGCCCGCGCGCTTCTGAAGCGATGCAGGCTGCGCCGCGATGAGCAGCGAATGAAGCGTCACATGCTTGATGCCGTCGATCAGCCCCAGGCTCAGCGCGAGCTTGATATCCGAAAGCAGCGACATGAATTCCCCGGCCGTCATCCGCCGCGCGTGTGTTGCTATCCCGTAGGAACGAAGGAGTTTATCCTCCAGCTCAATGCGCCCGTCCGATGACATATACAGCGTGCGTGCTTCGTGCTCATCCTGTATGATCTGCTGGGCGCTCGTCAGAATCTTATTCGTTAGCTCGGACTCAGAAAGCCCCAGCGTAACCTGGTTGGACAACTGATAGATGTTTGCCACAGCATGGCTGCCCTCTCCATAGAGACCTCGCACCGCCAGCCCGAATTCGCCTACCGTTTTCAGCAGGCTTGTGATATATCCGGTCGCCGTCAGCGCAGGCAGATGCATCATCACGGACGCGCGCATGCCCGTGCCGATATTCGTTGGACAAGCGGTCAAATACCCCAGTTTTTCATCAAAGGCAAACACCATGCCGCTTTGCAGGGTATGCTCCAGTTCCGTTACCAAAGATTCCGCCTCATTTAGCTGCAATCCCGGCAGGATACATTGTATGCGGATATGATCTTCTTCGTTGAGCATAATGCTCATGCGTTTATCAAAGCTTAACAGTACGGCACTGTCAGGTTTTTTGCTCAGTTCCGGGCTGATAAGATGCTGTTCTACGAGTTCCTGCTTGTCGATACCTGACAGGTCGTTCATGGAAAGAAAGGTATATGCACCGCCGGCACGCTCCAGCGCGTTTCTCACGGTATTCATGGTTTCCTCAGCATGGCTTGTATCCATCATGCTAGGAAAAGGCAGCAGTTCAAAATTGCGCGCCAGTCTTACACGGCTGGAGATAACGATATCGTCCTGCGCTCCTGAGGTTTCGAACCAGTATGCCATTTTCACACCCCTCTTCCGTTATCCTAAAGCTGCCTCATTCTTTAACTCAGCAATTCTATCGCGTAATACCGCCGCCTGTTCGTATTGTTCCAGCTGCACGGCTTCATCCAGTAGTTTTTTGAGCTTGCTTATTTCTTTGTTGCGTTTATAATCCTCGCTCAGTGTATCCGGGATGCCCCCGGTGTGCTCCATCCGCCCCTGAACGCGCCTGAGAACCGGTTCCAGTTCTTTCGAGAAGTCTTTATAGCACAAACTGCAGCCGATCTGACCTGTCTTTTTGATTGCCTCAAGCGTGCGCCCGCAACGGCTGCACTTCAGTTCGGTTTCATCCGGCTGTTTTTGCTGCATGTTGAACAGACCGCTCAAAATATTGTTGATAGATGAGGTTGGAAAGCTCACGCTGTATCCGTACTGTGCCGCACAGACCGCACAAAGCCGTTGTTCTTTTTTTTCGCCGTTGCTAATAATCGTCCTGTGTATCGTGGCCGGATTATGTTTACATTCGTCACATAAAATCATGCTTTCCCCTCCTTTCGCAGCTTCAATAATGCCAATACCTGCGATTTGAGACACATCGCGCGAACGGCGTCCCTTACGGACACGGGCGCAATAATTGCCTTATTGCTGACACTCGCCTTCATCAATGCGGCTTCCCGCGTATTGACGACTTTACAGGACAAAAGCGCGCCAACGATTTCATTCGCCTCTTTTTCATCCATCGTGTCCCCCATGCGCTCCGTCAGCAGCGAATACAAATAATCGTTCTCCTCGATATCGATCCTGACGATACGGATGAACCCTCCGCCTCCGCGCCTGCTCTGCACCGTGTATCCGCGCTCGAGCGTAAAACGCGTTGACAGCACATAATTAATATGCGAAGGCGCGCATTTAAAATGTTGCGCCAATTCGTTTCTTTGCAGTTCCAGTTCGTTGTCGTCCTCCGTCATCAATGATTTAATGAACTGTTCTATGCTGTTGCTCAAAGCAGGCATAGATTACCACCCCGCAAACACAATTATTGACTTTCTTTGACTATTATTATACTCTTTTCTCCGTAAATTCTCAATACCTATTTATTAAATATATGCATCTGTGCAGCAATAAGCAAAACCGCTTTAAAAACCCGTCAGTTTCAGCGCATAGGTCTCAAAGAATACCTTTCCGTAATCATTAAAGGAATCCTTGATCAAAAGCAGCGTATCCTCCTGAGGAGCGGCCTGTATGGCTGATACTGAGGAATGCAGGAGAGGTTCAAGTGTTGACGCTCCCACGTCAAACACGCTGAGCACATACGCAAAGGACGGCAGCCCGCTTGCTTCAACATCTGCATCTTCTGCATTTGTTATGAGGAAAAGCGATTGTGCGCCCGTTCCCCAAATGAAGTTTGTGACGAAACCGGATTGCGCTTTAGCAAGGCTCTGCCCTGTTTCCATATCCAGTACGCTTATCGTGCAATCTGTTTGGCTGGCCGGATCCTCGGCATACACATCCTCCCCGGCGTTGTTTTCTATCACCGCCATATACCTTCCATCATCGGATATACGAAAATCCGTGCCTTTAGCAAAATCCCGTTTGCGGTTCGCGTTTGAAAGATCAACCTCCATGATTTGGCCTGTGCCTGAATCGGAGTATTCAGGGAAATACGTGTAATAGATCTTATTCCGGATATAAGCCAGGCTGCCTGCGTTGTTCCCCAAATCATCGATGACCGAAAAGGCCTCCTTAGGTTCCGCCTGATCCAGCTTGATTCCGATCAATTGCTGCAAGCCTTCTCTTGCACCGATTGCATAGAGGGTATCGGCGTCTTCGCCCCATTCAAAATCATTGATGTCCGCCTCCAGACCTTCTTCGAACAAATCCCGCAAAACACCGCTTTGCACATCGTAAACATACAGGGTGTTCTTCCCGCTGACCGTTGCCGTTTCCAGTATGGCCAGCAGCGACCCGTCCTTTGAAAACTGCGCGTCTCCTATGAATGAAAACTCGGTGCGCATCAGTTTGATCGGCTCTTCACCCTGTGCGCCGGCCAGCCACAGGTAATAAACTGTGCTCTCTTCCTGCGCCTTGCCTTGTGAGAGCGTGGTGACCCCTTTTGCAAAAAGCAATTGTCCGGTATCCGGCCCGGTGCACAGATACATTCCGCCCTGCATCACAACAGGCAGAATCTTTGGTTTCCCGTCGACACGCACAACAGGTTCGGGCGGCAGAGCGTTTTCATCCGGTTTGTCATATACGGGCAGGGCATTTCCCTTTAATTCGACAACGCGCATGATATCACCGGTCTGTTTGTCGGGCAGCATCGGCTGAAGCTTTTGGGCCGTCTGCGCCATGAAGTCCTCGGCCTCCTGCTTTTTTTCAAAACCCTTGGAGATCAGTACCGTGTCGATAAGATCATCGCATAAAACCGGGGTGAGCCCGAGGCTGTCGTCAAGCTTCCCTTCCTGATAATCCGCAAACGCATTTGCCGTAACATAGTATTTTGTATCGTCCGCCGTTTTTTTCACCGGCCTGAGTTCAACGACCAGTTTATCCCCGCTTTCCTGAATACGGTAGGCTGCCGCATTGTTCAACTGGAAATAAAGGACCATCGGCGTTATGGACGACTGATCGTTAAACGGTTGAAAATCCATGGGTATCTGCTTGATGATCCCGCGGATCAAAGGATTATCCTGCCAACTGCTTTTTGACTTAAGATCCCAGTATTCTATCCCGGAGATCTCAAGTGCAAAACGCGACGGCGAACCCAGGCAATACGCTGTATACGGGGGCACGGACGTCATTTTGGCTTCATCCGTATCCGAGTACCGCGAACCCAGGGAAAAGGTAAGCGTGAGCCGTGCCACATCGCCTTCCTGTTCCATCTCAACGTCATTAAGGTTCACTTCCCCCAGGGACTGATTGGGGTCACCCCCCTTGTATCGCTGCTCCGCGCTGTAAAAACCCTCATATTCGGACGCAGGAGCGGGGTTCGTGTTCGCCTGCGCGCCATTTTGCTTGCAGCCCCCAAGCACCAACAAAGCGAACGTCAGCAGGCAAATCAAATATATCCATTTAGGGCGCATTATTGGTGTCCTCCAAGTTAAGCCGTGTCCGCACCGCCGTATTTCATTGCAAACGCGGCACGCCCGTATCCCTATTCTTATTCAGCAAACAATCTGCTCGCAATCTTCTCGACATGATACCGTATCTCTTCAATATCCAGTTTCGGATAGGCGCCTTTTTCATAAAGGACATCCCCGTCCACCATGGTAAGGACCACATCGCGCGCCCCGCCGCTGTACACCAGATGCCTTTTCATATCGGTCACCGGCCAGTAATGCGGCTGATTTGTATCGACCAGGATCAGATCGGCGCGCATACCTTTGCAAAGCCTGCCGATTTTGTCATCCCAATGAAGTGCTTTTGCCCCCGATTCCGTTGCCATCCTGAGTGCCTGCGCTGCCGTTACCGCCGTTGCATCCTTCAACGCGCCTTTTTGCAGTACGGCGGCCATGTACATTTCCTGCCAGACATCGAGGTTGTTGTTGCTGGCCGCCCCGTCCGTGCCCAGGGCAACCGTCACGCCCGCATCCAGCATCTGCCATACCGGCGCAATGCCGCTTGCAAGGATGAGATTGCTGCCGGGACAATGTGCCACAGATGCATTCTTATGAGCGATCAGTTCCATGTCCTCCTGCTCGAGCATCACACCGTGCGCCAGCAGACAGGGAACGTCAAACAAGCCCAGTTCATCAAACAGCATTGCCGGAGTTTTTTGATGGCGCGCCTTGCATGCATCGTGCTCTTGTTGTGTCTCCGAGATATGTATATGCAGGCCGCAGCCCAGGTCTTTGGCGCAGTCAGCGGAATTTCGAAGTACTTTAGGCGAGCAGGTATACTCCGCATGCGGCCCTAATCCGACGCGGATGCGGCCGTTGCCTGCTCCGTTCCAGCGGCGGAATACCCGCGTCGCGTCGTCAATGCGCCCGCCGTCGTCATCATCGCCCAGTATCGCGCGGTACAGATGCGCGCGTATGCCGCCGTTTTCCACCGCTCTTGCAATGTCGTCCATGAAAAAATACATTTCCGCAAAAGCGGTAACACCGGCCGCGAGCATCTCCGCTATGCCCAGCATGGTCCCCCAATAGACCATTTCCCCGTCAAACTTTGCTTCCAGCGGCCAGATCCTGTCGTTCAGCCATGCATGCAGCGGCAAATCGTTTGCCGCGGAGCGCAAAAGGGTCATCGGCACATGCGTGTGCGCATTGATGAAGCCGGGAAGCGCCAATGCGCCGCCCGCATCGACCGTTTGCCCGGCAGGTTTTGCGGGTACATATTCCCCGCCAGGCCCGGCATATGTGATGCATCCGTCTTCAACCGCAATACAGGCATCTGCGATGAATCGCGCTTCCGCACTTTCGTCTATCAGCTTACAGTTCGTAATGAGCGTGCTTTTCATTCCTCATTCTCCTTCGCTGCTCAAAAGATATGCCTGTTGCTTTTGCGTCAGTGCATCAATACGTATGCCGAGTGCCTTAAGCTTCATATCCGCGACCCGCGCGTCTATCGATTCGGGCACCTTATATACGCGGTTCTCCAGTTTGCCTGCATTCTCAAGCACATAGAGCGTGCTGAGAAGCTGCAGAGCGAAACTCATATCCATAATCTCGGCCGGATGGCCGTCCCCCGAGGCCAGGTTCACCAGCCTGCCGTCGGCCAGGAGGTTGAGCACGCGCCCGTCTTTCATCGTATACCCCCGCACATTCTTGCGCCGCTCATTTATTTCTATGCTGAGCTTTTCCAGATCGGGCTTGTTCACTTCCACATCGAAATGCCCGGCGTTTGCCAGCAAAACCCCGTCTTTCATACGTGCGAAATGACGGCCGACGATCGCATCGCGGCAGCCTGTCAGCGTCACAAACACATCTCCAAGCGGCGCCGCATCGTCCATCGAACACACTTCAAGCCCGTCCATCACCGCTTCGATGGCGCGGACAGGGTCGACCTCGGTCACAATCACGCGCGCGCCCAGGCCCCTCGCTTTTGCAGCCACTCCTCGGCCGCACCAGCCATATCCGGCGACCACCACCGTCTTGCCCGCAACCGTGAGATTCGTGGTCCGCATGATGCCGTCCCAAACCGATTGCCCTGTCCCGTAACGGTTGTCGAACAGGTATTTGCAGTACGCATCGTTCACGGCCACCATCGGGAACGCGAGCGTGCCTTCGCGTTCGCGCGCGCGCAGGCGGAGCACGCCGGTCGTGGTCTCTTCGCAGCCGCCTAATATGTTGCGCGAAAGGTCCGAACGCTTGCCGTGCAGAAGATGCACGAAATCGCCGCCGTCATCGATGATCAGGTGCGGCGCGCAGGAAAGCGCTTCAATAAGGTGCGCTTCGTATTCATCGGGCGTTGCCGCATACCACGCAAAGACCTCCACACCGCTTTGTGCGAGCGCGGCGGCAATGTCATCCTGTGTTGAATAAGGGTTGGAGCCTGTTGCAAACACGTTTGCACCGGCTGCATGCAGTACCTGGCATAAATACGCCGTTTTGGCTTCCAGGTGCACCGAAACCGAAACGTTCAGGCCCTTTAGCGGCCGGCTTTGGATCAGTTCCCGCTCCAATTGGTTCAATATGGGCATATAGCTGCGCACCCACTCGATTTTGCGTTTCCCGTCAGGCGCAAGCGCTGCATCTCTGATTATACTCATCGGCCATCCTCCATCAGTTGAAAAAACGCGGATCTTTTTGTATGTCTTTCAGATACTGCGCGAATTCGTTTTTTAGATCGTCACGGCGCAGCGCAAATTCGACCGTGGCGCGCAGAAATCCTATTTTGTCGCCCACGTCATAGCGCTCACCCTCAAAAATGTAGCTGTACATATCCTGCTGTTTTGCAAGCGCGCGCAGGGCATCGGTAAGCTGTATCTCGCCGCCGGCCCCCGCCTGCGTCCGTCCCAGGAAATCGAATACCTCGGGCGTTATGATATAACGGCCCAATATGGCGATTCGCGAGGGCGCCTGCTCGACAGGAGGCTTTTCAACAAGGTCCCGCACCCTGTACAGCCGCCCGCCGCCGTTGATAGGCGTTTCACACGGGTCTACGATGCCGTATTTATGCACAACACTCCTGTCCACTTCCTGAACGCCCAGAACACTGCTCCCAACCTGATCGTATATATCAATCAATTGTTTGAGCGCGGGTGTTTTTGCGCATACCACGTCGTCGCCGAGAAGCACGCCGAAAGGCTCGTTGCCTATGAAAGTCCGCGCACAGTAAATAGCATGCCCCAAACCTTTGGGTTCTTTTTGCCGGATATAGTGAATATCCACCAGATTCGAAATATCTTCCACCAAACTCAGTAAATCTGTTTTGTTCTTGGAGCGCAGGTCATGCTCAAGTTCCAGCGACTTGTCAAAATGGTCTTCGATGGCACGCTTGCCGCGGCCGGTCACGATGATGATATCTTCTATGCCCGATTGAATAGCCTCTTCCACAATGTATTGGATCGTAGGCTTGTCCACGATGGGCAGCATTTCTTTGGGTTGTGCCTTGGTAGCGGGTAAAAACCTCGTCCCCAGCCCTGCGGCCGGAATGATTGCTTTGCGAACCTTCATGGTTTCTCTCCTCTCGTTCTTTCATAGAATAATTATACTATATATTTCATGCATGTGGTGTATTCAGCAGTCATATAAACAAAAAACGCGTAACTCTAGCTGAACTGGTAAGATGCGCTTTTTATTTCAAACGTGGTTGTTTTCTTATCTTTCTTTAAGTCTTCAGCTTTGGAACCTCATGTTTGTTTGGCCGTTGTATTTCATTCCCCGTTCTTTTGAGTATTCTGTAGATACAGAGGGTAAGCCACCCGGACGGTGCTTTTTTCTGTCCGAAATCCCAGTCTTTCATAATCTGATAGACGGATTGCGGGGTGAAACAGCCGTTTTTGTCCGCATTTTCCTTTATGCAGTCTGTCATCCCGATAAACCGTTTATCTGCGTGTATCCACGCGCATTTTGACAGGGTATCGGCAACGCTCACGATGTCATACCAGATCAAGGGCGCTTTCAGCTTGCGAAAATCGGTGCCCGTATAGAACATATACGGGTGTTTGCTCAGGCTGTTCTCCCAAAGATCCAGGAGCGCTTCAGCTCCGGTTCGCGCCTGAGGACCGTTGCGCCACTTTTCACTCTGCTGGAGCAGGTTGAGCATCTGCAGCGTCGCATACGGGCATGCATCGCTCTTTTTTCCGGGGCCGCGGAATTTCCCGAGCTCCTGCGAGACGGCGCACGGCCAGCCGTTTTCTTTTACGAGCGCAGCCAGATGGGCTATGGCGTTTTGCAAAAGGCCTTCGTTAACACCCAGCTTCAAAAGAGCGCATAAAACGACCGGCGCGTCACACAGGGCCCAGCCCCAGTCGTTTTGTCCCGAACCTCCAAAGTGTTTTGGAATATTCATCAAAACCTTGGGGACTCCGTTTGGGTCCGTATGGTTCAGTATCGTCGATACCGTTTTTGCAATGTGGGGTATTTTTATGTTTAGGCCAATGTCGGCCAGAAAGGACAGCTTGTGCATGAGCAGGCCGGCGTTCTTATGCCCGGTGACAACACTTGTCTCCCATTCGTTCATATCGCTTAAAAGCCCGGCAATTTGCGGATGATTCATGCAGGCTTCCAATAATTCTTGCATCTCCTGCCCGTCCGGGCTTTCCCCCATAAGCTCTATTCTGGCGATGCGTTCAACCCAGGGGTCTTTGCGGATTAACCACTCTATCGGCGTGTTCATGATTTACCTCCTCAAACGAAACAACGAGCTGAAACAACCCCATGTGTCCGTGCATGCTTTATTTAAGCCTTAAAGCAGCGTTGCAGAGCTTTTTCACCCTTTTTAGCTGCGCGCTCGAAAGGGAATCTTCACGCTCTTTGAGCACGCTTAAAAAAGCGTCCCTGTTTTGCGGACTGACCGCAACGAATATGCTTTCGGCATGCTGCCCCACTTCTTTGGACCTGCATGTTTTGAGATGTCTGATTAAATATTCGAAGATGCTTTTATTGTATTCTTCGCTTTTTGAGGCCACTATGGACAGCACCTTGATGCCGTTGTCGACCGTGATGACCGAGCCTTCCTCCATGGCGCCGTATACCATATCCAGGTTTTTGGATATTTCCCCGGCCTTTATGGAAGCCACCTGCGCAAGTGCGATCATGCTGCCCCAGACCAGACGGTTGTTCCTGCTTTTGAGCATCGATAGAAAGTCTTTTACATACGGTGCAATAATTTCAGGCTCAATATACCCCGCCTCATACAAGACCTTGATACAATCGCTTTGGATCCTTTTATCCTTGTTGAAAAGGTTTTGTGCAATTGCTTTAATCCCGGCACGGTCTTTTGTTTCTGCCAACTCCCGGGCCAGTTCCCGGTTCGGCGCATCCCCTCTTATGTTTTGCATGCAGGCCAGTCTATTCAATGCCGGAACGCCTGAAGTTTTCTCGTTCATGTTCTTGGCCCACCTTCTTCATCTTCAGTCCTTTACAGCCTTCTGTATTTTTTCAAGGCCAGCGTATTGAGGAAGAACAATACGACGATAAAAAGCAGGAGTATCAGCAGGTAGAAAAGGATTTTATCTAGGCCGTATCCCCGGATGAGCACATTCTCCAGGCCCGTACAGCCGTAGTATACCGGCATGATGTAGGAAAGGTTCCCAAGCCCGAACGGCAGTGTGTCGATTGAAATAAGTCCGGAAAAGAATATTTGGGGGATAACGATCACGGGAATGAACTGCATCACCTGGAATTCGCTGTTTGCATAGATAGAAACAAAGGCTCCCATGGACACTGCGATAAAAGCGAGCAAAACCATGATGAGTATTGCAAGCAGTACGGAGCCTTCAAATTCCATGTTCAGCACGTATTTGGTAAAAAGCACGAGTATCACGCTCTGCAGGGCCGAAAAAATCCCGAACCCTACGGTATACCCCGCCACCACTCCCGAGCGCTTAACAGGAGTGAGCATGAGCCTTTCCATTGTGCCGGTCGTCCGCTCGCGCACAAAGGATATTCCGGATATGATGAAAACGAAGAAGAAGGACAGCACGCCAAGGAGCATGTAGCCCAGGCTGTCGAAGGCCGTTGCATCGGTCCTGCCGTAGATGTAGGTTATGTCCATGCTCCCACGCGGATTGATCTCTTGCATGGCCGATTTTATTACGTCCGTGACACCGGCGGTCTTCACGCTGCTGGTTTCCAGCATTCTTACATGCAATCCGTTTTCGTCCATCGTGAGCACGGCATCGGCTTCTTTGTCCTCCAGGAACCGGTCGGTATCCGCATTGTCGGGCAGGGTTGATATTTTTGCATCCTGATCTTTAAGAGCCGACAACACCGTATCGGGAAAATCCCCTGCAACCGCAATGGCGGGCGTGTAAGAACTCTCCCCTAATAACAGATACAAAAGGCTCATGATCAGGACCGGCACGATGAGCATGAGTGCGAGCGATCTTTTATCGTTTGCAAACTGCCTGATAATACGAAGGATCAAGCTTCTCATTTTCCCCCACCCGCCTCTCTTGCCGAAAAAAACAGTTCTTCGAGACTCTTGCTTTGCGTCATAGCAATAAGCTTTTCGACCTCGCCGCACGCAATCAGGCTGCCGTCATAGATGAGCGCGGCTTTCTGGCACCTTTGCGCCTCGTCCATGACATGGGTCGAGACGATGATGGTCCTGCCTTTCTGCCGCAGATGCTCGAACTCGTCCCATATGGCTTTTCGAAGCACAGGGTCGATGCCCACCGTAGGCTCGTCCAGTATGAGTATATCGGGATCATGGAGCAGCGAAACGGCAAGGGACAGCCGTTTCCGCATACCGCCGGAATAATCACAAACAAGCTTGTGCTTGTCGGCGGGCAGGTCTACAAGAGACAGCGCGGTATCCGCCTTTTCTTTAAGTTCCCCGCCCCAGATGCCGAACAGCCGGCCGAAAAACAGCATGTTGTCATAGCCTGATATGTCGGTGTACAACGCGTCGCTCTGCGGCATAAAACCGATGCTTTTTGCAACGGACATATCCGGTATCTTTTTGCCGTCTATGATGATTTCTCCGCCGTCGGCCTCGATCCCGCCGGTGATGAGGCGTATCAGGGTCGTCTTGCCGGCGCCCGACGGGCCGAGCAGGCAAAGGATCTCGCCGTGCATTGCGTTTAGCGTGATGTTTTTCAGGACTGGCGTTTTACCAAAACTTTTGCTTACGTTTTTTATTTCGATCTTCATAAGCTCTCCTTCACGCAAAAGATTTTGCGGTTATCGATATATCTGTGCGATAAGATGTATCGTTGCCATAATCCCCATAATGTAGATGATGCTTCTGGAAAAAGCATTCTTCAGGCCGTTTTCCGCATGCTTTTCAAACATCCGGTGCAGCACGGTATGCCCTGTCAAAAATATGTCCACGGCATAAAACGCAACGGTTTGACAAACAAAAAAAAAGCATGCATAACAATGCCGCATAAAGAGGAAGGTGCAGCAGGGTGAATATCCTGTATGCCTTGGTTTCGTCCATGTCTTTGAGGATAACAAACATCTTCCATTCCGCATTTCTCACGGCATCCATCTCGTGCAAAAAAAGCAGCGAAAGGATAACTGAAAACAAAACAGGCAAAAGAATGGACATAACCATTTTGGCCGCCTTATTTGTTAGGGATAATATACCACATTTTAACAAAATAGGGGAAAGGATTTGCGCAAGTAGCGGCATAAGATAAAGAATATATATTATTATGGTATAATTAAGCATTCGATATAATGGTAACGACGTTATGACAAGGCTGAACGGCAGGAAGACATTAGAGAATTGACAAAACCCGCGCAGGCAAAAGGAGGATATGATGAGAAAAAACGCTAGGACAGCATACAGTATATTTTTCGGGATAACGTTGACAACGTTATTATTGCTCGCAGGATGCGCCACAAATACAGTTGAGCCAACACCTTCAAAAACGCAATCCGCTCATGCAACTCCTTCACCGTCGTCGCCAACCGTAAACCCAACAGCAACAACCAACCCTGCATCAAATCCGAAGAGCGTGACCATGTAGTCACGTGCAACGCAAGCAGCGCCAGTATCCCGGATCCCGATTATGTTCAACAAGTGAGCATTGCGAAATACAGCGCGGCGCAATACGCTGCCACCGGGGATAGGGCGCATCGCGTTGCACAACAGCAAGGGGGAGGGGGCGGAATTCTATATGGACATGCCCTTAAAAGAGGCGGAGGAGCGTTTTGCAAATATGGGGATTGAAACGGAAACAAACGAATCTGTCTATTCGGCGCTGTCCGGTTTTTCGGATTCAACTTCTCTAAGTTCAAACGACCTGTCGAACATTTTGTATTTTGATAGGTATGATCATTTGTACCAAATACTCTGCGGCGAAAGTGAAAAAACGCCCCTTGGACTGCTTGCGGCGATGATCCCGGAAGGATCACAGAGCTATACGGGGAGGACTGCAAAAAATACTGGATTACCGGTTATGACGAAAGATATGTATATTTGATTGGTGATAATTATTTCTTTGTTGACATTCGGTGTCCTGAGCCGGGTCAACCGCCATCGTGCAAAGCTCGTGTAAATACATGGGGTTTTTCGCGCTACAGCTGTGACACAATGTATTGATAAAGAGGGAAGCTGTTGCATCCCTCTTTGTTATCGCATATTCTAATCGAAAACGATTAAAAATTCGGCGGATTATAGAAGCTGATATCGTTTTTGCCGGACTGTTTAATTCTGTACATGGCCTGGTCTGCCGCGTCGATGAGGGCTTTTACCGAATCGGCATCATCGGGGTAAACGGCGATGCCCACGCTTGCCGAGATGTTGATCCTGTTATTGTCTATGAAAAACGTCTTTCTGATAATATTGACGATTTTATTCGCCACAATAATCGCGTCTCCATCCATGCGCATTTCCATCAGCGCAACCACGAATTCGTCTCCGCCGATCCGCGCAACGATATCTCTCGGCCTTCTTCCTTCGTGACGCGTATTGCTTCTGAGCCTTCCCGCCACCTGCTGGAGCATAACGTCGCCTACAATATGCCCGTAGGTATCGTTCACGTCCTTGAAACCGTCGAGATCCAGGAACAGAAGCACAAATTTCTTCCCTGCCTTTTTTCTCTCTTCCATCGCGGATTCGAGTTCGTTTTCAAAGGCGCGCCTGTTCAATATGCCCGTCAGCGCGTCGTATCTGGCCATTTTCATTGCGGCCTCTTCGGATTCCTTTATCTTTTTGTAGCCCTTTTTCAATTCGTTGACATACTCTTTGAGCCTGCGCTCGTTCCGTACCTGTTCGGTGATATCGCTGATCTGGAGAAAAGCAAACGCAACCTTGTCGTTAAGCAGAATAGGTTCCACTTTCATATTCTGGCGTATGTCCTCCTCCCCTGTTTGTTTAGGGAGTACAAAAGCCTTGTGCAATACGCTCGAACAAAAGCGGCTCTGGCCTGTGGCAATGGCATTTTCCATTATCCCCCGGTATCTTGACTCAGCGAACTTCGGGCAAACATCGGACAGCATCCTGTTTAAAGCCTCTTCTTTTGATACATGGCTAAGCTTCTCCATCTCATCGTTCCAAAAAACGATATTTTGCGAAGCATCCGTGATGATGATCCCTATACCGGTCTTTTCCAGGGCCTGCTGCATCCATTCAAACATCAATACCCCTCAACATATCGTCAATTTTTTTGATGAGCATGTCAAACGATGATGCAGACAATACTATGAGTATCACGCCCCTTACCTGGCTCATGGTCAGGAAAAATGAAGTGTATAATACCAGTACCTGCGAATCCGGCGGTATTATCCTTTTTTCATCCAGCGAATCAATGGAAAAATCCATCTCGAACGCTGAGTATTCCAGCCTGACATCCAGCAGGTTCCCGAATTCCCCCACGATGGCATTGAGTATTACATTGCATATTTCCTTTATGACATCGGCATCTTCGTTTGAAAGGCCTTCCTCAAGCCCGTATGTCAGCTCATTACCCAGGCATGCGTTTGCAAGGATGCTCGCCTTGTCTTGGGGAAGTATGATAAGCGCATTCCCTTTGAATTTTTTTCCGAATGTGACCAAAGTCATTATCGACTTATCGACACCCAAGTCTCCTCTTTTTAAACTGGCAGCATTCAATTCGGAGCCTTGTTTCAATTCCACCACGGGCACGGAAAGAATGATCTTCTGGTTCACCATTTCGGAAAGAAGGCTTGCCGAAACACCCATATTAACGTTCAGAATTTCAGCCAGCGCATCTTTTTGCATCGGAGTGAGCATTTGATTTTCCCTCCAGAACATTAATAAGGACGCGTCCGTTTTCATCATTGAGCGGCTTGTTAATAAACTCCAGGACACCCAGTTGCGCCATTTCTTCCTTTAGCGACCTTTGAATGTCCGATGATAATACGATGATCTTGCTTCCCTTGTCTACCAGGCGTATCATGTCAACCATAGCCTGGCCGCCTATGCCGGGCATCAGCAGATCTGTTATGATATAGTCGGGCTTTTCCACAAGATACATTTCATGGCCCTGTTCGCCGTTTGCAGCGAACAGGAATTCGGCATCCGGATATCTTTCCATGATAAACTTTTTAGTATACTGCCGGGCAAATGCCGAATCGTCAACAATCAGGACCCTCATACTTATTTCCCCTTCCAAATAGTATAAATGTATATAACCAAAATTGTTTAATCTGAATCTTCGTTTTATTAGCCGTGTCGACCATCCCAAAAAATGGCACCTGACGCATTACACCGGTGCCTTAGTAAAATAATTAATAAGAAACAAGCCGACGGAGATAATAAGCCAACCTGTGATAGCTGTTTGCATAGCACCTTTGTATCCCATTTTGATAACTTCAACTTTATCAGGCGCTTTTCTTAATACTGTTTCATTTACGATAATGTTAATCGCAATTCCCATAAATACGCCCGCAAAGCCTATCAAAAACCATGGTGCAAAATTGGTTATACTCGTAGCTATATCATAGCCTCCAAAAATTTTAGAGCTCAGTAAGAATGCCAGCCAGCCGAAGATAAACCCTGCAATTAATACAGCGCTGGAAAGATATGCGTTAGCCCTGCCTCATTTATTGGATATACACAGTTTGCATATCGCCGGATACTTCTGCAAACAGTTCACTGACGTCGCCAAGTGATGTTATTGCTTTTTCAGCAGCCTCAATAAGATAGCCCTTGCGACTGGTATTCCTCGGTTTTGATATGAAGTGTATCGCGTAATTCCTCAATTTGCTCTTTAACCATGTTCGTTTGCGGGTACTTCTTTTTCAGTGCATCCAAATAATCGTAAATTTTACTCACAACTCATACCTCCAAAAGTTTATCAATTATTTTTTTGCAAATTCCCAGTTCTTCAAGTTCTGTGCGTGTTCCGTACGCCCTGCATAGGTAATGCTGTAGTATTTTCGTCTGCCTCCTTGTGTCTCGTCGCCCCAATACCCTTCTATGAGACCTTGCTTCTCAAGACGTCTGATAGTACTATACATCGACGGTTCTTTTGCTCATACTCGCCACCGCTTTTTCCCAGCACGAGTTTGTAAATCTCATACCCATACTTGTCACCGTTTACGAGAAACCCCAAGATTATAGTGTCAATATTGCCTCGTATGAGGTCACTGTTCATCTCCATTTCCTCACCTCCGCAATTATATTACCACACATTACCATGTGTGTTATTATACTATTTTTGTTGTTATACTATTATTATTGTTGTACTGTTTGTCTTATATAGAAAAATGCGGCTTCAAGCCGCATGCCAATTTATAGCTTTATGTCCGCATTGTCATACTACAATATCCGTGTGTTAGGTAGAAGGGGTAAGAAAATAATTCAAAATTAAAGAATTTTGTTGCATGAAAAACACCTTAACAAAGCAGTTTTAACCCAGGTTTACATCGTTTTTCTCGCTCTGGCTGTACAGATTGACGTACAGCGTCTTGCTGCTGTCTACCTCGGCATAGAAAGCGTCGCCGGGCTCACATTTGAAGTTTTTCCCAAGCTCCTCTTTAAGCCATTTCTCCGTCACATTGGCAGCCTCGAGCATATCAAGATATACGACTCCGTCCATAATCACCGGGAAGGTGAACCCTTCTTCGGGAACGGGGAGGTTCATATCCTTTACGGTAACGGGCTTTGCGCTGTTTTTCGGGATGACCGATATGCTGCCTCCGAGTTCAAGTACGGCAAAGTTGACGTCCGACACTTTTGAGTATCCCTGAACCCTTAAAAGCGACAGGAGCGAATAGATGCTCATATGGTTTTTCCGTAATTCTTCTTTGTTGATAATACCGTTTGCCACCAGTATCGACGGCGTGTAATCCATCCTGTAAAACTTTTTTTTGAGCGACATTTTACCGATGATGATTATGCTCAAAGCCAGTATGATGATCCCCACCGCCGTTTTGAATGTGTCTTTGTTTACCAGCGGCTGGGCTACGACGTTCGATATTATCATCAGTATTCCAATATCATAAGCCGTGAACTGCAGTAACGACTTCTTCCCCAAAATAAGGGATACGATCCATATCCCCAGGATCATGATGATGCAGCGGACGATATAAACCAGTAAAGCATCCATGGATTGAACTCCTTTTTAAGGTTTTGGCGCTATAGAGGTTATGTTTTCAAATATGTAGATGGATGCTGCACCTTCCTTGACAACCTCCTCCCTATCCCTTAGTTTGACGGCGCTGTCAAAGCGAAGCAGGTATACATTGAGGAACGTATAGTCGGACTCGGCATATTTCACCGCGATAACGGGATTGCCGTCGTTCCACATCTTCCGCACCTTCCCGGCTTCCTTGTCGGCATTTTGCCAATCGCCCGCCTGGGCAAATTGAATCGTGTTTTCTATCGATTCCTTGAAGTTATTGTCGCCCCAGTTGAACAGTACCTGTTGCCAGACAAAAATTATAAAAAATATGGTGACAAACGCTCCGCCAAGCCAGAATAGAATCGTTCTCTCTTTCATTTTGCAACTCCTGAGAAGCCGTAATATTCGATAGTTTCCCCAAGAAGCAATTGGAATTATGCAAAGCCGACATGCAAAGGCCCAAGCGCATAGGAAAAAACAAAAAAAGCCCGGCGGCTGGAAAAACCCCGGACTTTTACCATTATAAGCTGTTTTTTGGCAGAAACCGTTTTAGAATAAAATCCTTGTAACCGGATGCCTCAGAACCGTTTTTATGTTCTCCGTTTTGCTCTTTCTCGGGTCCGACAGGTAGATCTCGTGATGCTTTCCTCCCGTGCCCACCCTGTCTCTTAAACCTTCCGGTTTCATGAACGCCGCCATCTTGTCTATCGATTCGGGCTCGGTGTCGTACGGCCCGATGTGCATGATCTGCACACACAGTCCTTCGTCAAAAGCTTGGAAGCGCAACTTATCAGGTGAAAGTTCAGGCTTTTTCTTCCGCAACCCCTCGCATGCCCAATGAAAAACCGCGGCATCAACGAATTCGGGCTGGCGTATCATCAAAGTCCATTTCCAGTTTTCTCTTTTTTCAAAAGAAAACCCGCCTTCATCAATCCACCACAATCCCTCGAGCGGCGGAACAACATATTCAAAATATCCTTCAGGATGCTTGCTTTTCATTTTGCTCATCTTGATCGTATACGACAGGCCGTAAAGAAGTTCGACAGCCCGCTGGAAGTCCGGGTTACCGTTCGGGTCGCCGCTGCCGTCCGCCATGATGAAATTCATGGGCGGGACTTCGATTAAAACCGGCTTGTCCTTGGGAAGATAGAGATCCTTATACTCTTTCTTGTAGTCAAATGCCTTTTCGCTCATGCTTTCTCCCCCGTTTCGTGATCAATCACAGGATTCCGGCTTGTTCCTGACTCTTTTATGTAAAAGTCAGAAAAGGCCTGATGCTGCTATCGCATTTAGGCTATATTTCTTTTTATGATACAAGGTGATTTCGGATTGCCTTATCCGGGATTATCCGGCTATGATTATTCCATCAAATATATCATGCGCGTCATAATGCATAACCTGATAATACCCCTGAATCTTCATATCGATGCACTTAAGCCAGCCTTTTTTACCGTCCGCTGCCTGTAGTTTGAACCAGTATGGTCCGAGTACGGCAACAATCTTTAATTCTTCTCCAGCCTGTGGTATGAAGGCCACCGCATCGTCCGAATAATCGCGGGGCATTGTACTGGTACCGCTCGCGTAATCCCACATTACGCTGAATTCCGGATCGAAATATTGGGAATCGCAATGCTTGAGCAGTAAGCAATATTCTTTTAAGGTAAGGGGTTCCTGCTGGTTGACGGGCTTTGTTGCGTAGAGTTCTTCCTTTAATTTCCTGTCTGTTCCGCTGCATTTATAATGGCCATTGTACCAGACATCCGAAAAATGCTCGGTGCGCGTGAGACAGGTCACCAAACCTTCGGCGTCAAAGTATTGCTTGGGATCAAACCCGCTGCGCCATGCGCCATCATATTTAACATCCATAAGTCCACCCATGCAGATGAGGTTCGTACCATTCCACCAGTAAAGCCAAGTAAAGGCCTTCTCGCTGTCCGCTAAATCACTATATTTATCAGTAAACGCAATTTCAAGTATTTTATCGGATTTATCCACGTCGGTAACGGCGAAACGCTGCGCTAACCCGCCCTTGTTTACCGTAAATGCTGTTCCGTTAATCGAAAAAGTGGAAGAAGCATCGTTGGCGGTAAACTCCAATTGCTCCGGCGTTCCGTCCTGATTAAGATCTGCCAGAGCCTGTGATTTATAAATATCAAACAGTACCTCACTGTCTCCTGCCTGATCGGGTGTTTCCCCAAAAACAGATGCTGTGGGCGCGGGACTTTCAGAGGGTTCGGGCGTTTCCAAGTCCGAAGGGCTTGGTGATGTATTTGGCGAAACAGATGCTGTAACGCTTTCAGAAACAGAAGCGGAGGGAAGCGCCCCCTGGCCTGTGCAGGATACCAATAAAACCAAGCATAAGAGCACAGCGCATAGCATACATACTTTTTTCATATTCACAACCCCCATTAAATAAATTCCAAGCAAGTGTAAGATCGAATTCCACGGATATTAATTAAATTACATTCATGGATTAATATTAGCACAATCAAGACCAAACAACAAATGCCCCCGTTTACGTGTTCAATCACAGGATTCCGGCTTGTTCCTGATCCTTAAAAGCCTTTCGCGGCTTGCATAGGGCCGGACATACCGTTCGTAATCCTCCTTGGAGATTTCCGCATTGTTTTTTAAATAATCATCCAAGAATCCGGTCCTGGTTTTTAGCGCATCGCATTCAAAATCCGTGCAGAACGCGCAGTTTTCAACGCCCTTATCGATTGCGCAGGGTCTGACGGGGCAGTTTGAATCGGCGTGCCGGCCTTCGTTGTGGCAGCCTGCGCACTCAATTTTATCGGGCGGGATCTCGAATCCGAACAACCTTTTCCAGCCCCGGCTGACTTTCATCCTGTCTTCCCCGCCTTTGATGTTCCCGGTGTATGCCGGGCAGATATCGCACCGGTAGCCGCATTTTGACAAGATTTCCTTCATGGTTTTTCCATCCTCCGTTTCTCATTATTCACTAATAATTTGCATTTTTCTTAAAACACGAGGCCTGTTGAAACTCTGTGTTTAATCTTCTTCGCCGGATGCTTCCTTTAGGTTGCATACACGCTCTTTTATCGACCGTAGATGCTCCTCGTCGCTCAAGGAAGGATCCTTGATCTTAAACCACAATTTGCAGGGGAGCGCACTGCATTTCCCGCAGTTACTATATGCTTTATCGTCACAGCATGCATACACAGGACATGTTGCTCCGCCGATATACTGTGTCCAGTACGGCTTCCCGCCAACTTCGTTGCGACCGGGGCATTCCTTTTGAAAAGAATGGCACGTTTCACAGGAGCATCCGCATTTGTTTATCATCCTGACAGCCTCCCTCATGTATGTTTCTAGTATATTATCACACAAAACCTGACAACGGCATGTCATGTTTTATCGTATAATCTGCAGATGTTTTCGGCCATGCACATGATACCGTGACGCAATCCGGCAGGCTCCAAAACTTCAATTTTATCGCCGAAGCCGAGCAAAAAGCCGTACAGCCATCCGCTCAACGGCATGTAAAAGGTCACTTTCAGCCTGCCGTCCTCCATGGTTTCATGATTATCCATACCGAATATATCAGTAAGCGAATATTCCATGGATTTGCCGAACAGTACGACTACGGGTACAGTCTCTTCGCTGTCTGATTCCCCGTCCCAATGTACTTCATCGATTGAAAATTCACGTTTTGCAAAAGCAGTATCCGTGATTTTCAGGCTGCGCATCCTCCTGAGTTTAAACAGCCTGAAATCCTTCCTGAGCAGGCAATGCGCATACAGATACCAGTTTGAATCCTTGAAGACGATCACACAGGGTTCTACCGTTCTCTCGGTGCATTTTTCGTAGCTGCAGTACGTGAATGCAATGAGCCTGCGCTCCCTTATTGCTCTCTTTATCTCCTGGATCCTATGGCCCAGCCGGTCGTTTTTATTCCAGGGCGACAGATCGATCAATATTTCATCGCCTGTCGGGATATATTCGGATCTCTCGGCAATGCCGGATATTTTTTCTATCAAAAGCTTTATCTTTTCATCCCCGGCGATACTGTGCAGCCCCTTTAAAGCCGTCACTATGTTGAATACCTCGTCGCTCGTCAGGATACTTTTATCAAGCCTGTACCCTTCGATGATCCCTATCCCCCCGCCCGCTCCCTGATAGGCAGTGACAGGGATACCAGCCTGCGCTATCGCATCGATGTCCCTGTATATGGTTCTAACGGAAACTTCAAATTTTTGTGCCAATTCCCTCGCCTTTACCTTTTGATGGTTCATCAGATACGTGATGATAGACAGCATTCTTTCCAGCTTCACTCGGGATACTCCCTTTCCATCGCGCATGTATTTACTGTTCTATCATACCGCAAAAACCTGACAAATGCATGTCATGCCTGCCACGGTTGGAAATGCAATCCTATGTTTGGCTTCTATTTTCAATATTTGTATATTAAATTGATTTTTATTGCTTATTTATAAAGGTTTTTCAGCAATAATAGTGAATTATTATCAAAACCTAAAAATAAATGGGGTGAATGCCATGTACTGTAACCAGTGCGGAAAACAGATTGACGATAATATGAGTTTCTGTATCTTCTGCGGTTCGCCCGCAGACCCAAATGCCAGCATACAAAACGATGTACCAGTCAGGACGGCTGCCACACAGAAAACCCCCAAACCGCCATCGAACAAAAAGAATCCCAAAAAACTTTTGGCCATTGGTATACCGGTAATAGCGGTCTGCCTCGCATTTCTGGTTTTGATCCTGACCGGTGTCATCCGGTTCGGCTCGGCCGCAGTAACCACGATGGCCGGAGACGAAAGCGGACAGGGCCTGACCCTGTCTGAGGCTGTTACGGTTGCGCAGGGCACCGTGCCCCAATCTGGCGGGACCGTTACCGTGAACAAGGGTGACAGCGCGATAAACGGCCTGACAATCGACGTACCGTCCGGCAGCTATGCAGATAATCTGGATTTCAGCGTTGCCGAAGCGGCGGTGCAGGCCAACGGCTTCGGCAAGGAACTGGTCATCATCTCACCCATGATCAAGGTGGACAACGGCGGGGCTTACTCTTCGGACATGATGACGGTCAAGGTGCCGTGCAACGTGCCCGACGGCTATATTCCCATGGGTTTCTATTACGATGAAGAGACAAAAGCCCTTGAAAGCCTGCCCGTGCTGGATGCGGGAAACGGCTATGTAACCTTGGGGCTCAGGCATTTTTCCGACACCTTTGTCGGAGCTGTTTCAGAAAAGGACGCGGCAAGCATCACAAGTTTTGATACGGGGTTCAAGCCGGGCGTGGATGATTTCCACATGGAGAACAACGGCTCCTATATCGAGCCTGGCGGCCATTGCGCAGGCCAGTCGCTCGCTACGATGTGGTACTATGCAAACAAGAAGCTCAAGGGTTCATCGAAATTATGGAACCTGTACGACAACTACGGCAAGGATGCCCAAATAACGTTCAAGACGCCCGACTTTCAAAATGACGACGTAATGGCGCTACGGCTCGCAACCGTCGCACAAAAGGAGGCAACGTGGGGCTCGACCTTGCGCGACAGGTTCATGAGCGCTTCGAAGCTATCGGACAAGGCCACGTTTTACGGGCTCGTATACGCGATGAAGCTCCACAAATCGCCGCAGTATGTTTCCATACAGCGTCTGGACGCTTCGGGCAATGTCGCGGGCGGGCATGCGATCATCGCTTACCGCGTGGAAGGCAACCGCATCTATGTTGCCGACCCGAATTATCCGGGCAAGACGGACAGATATATCGAACTGTCCGACGGCAAATTTAAGCCTTATTCCTCCGCGGCAACCGCGCAAGACGCGGCAAACGGCAAGGGTAAGAGCTATGCGCGAATCAATTTCGTCGGAATCTCGGCCATGTACGACCATCCGAAGATGGCGCAGCTGTGGGGAGAGCTTGAAAAGCGCACCGTCGGCGATGCGTATTTCCCGGACGTCACCCCGAAGCTCATCGCCACAGTCCAAACGGATGAGGGCGAAAAGGAAGAAGAAGTGATTCAGGGGTATGAAGCGCAGACCGAAAAACTGAAACTCAAAGGGCTGTCGGCTACCAGTGCCGTAAATTACGATATATATGTGACCGACGGCAAAGAGACCGTGACAAAGGTGCCCGCTGATTCCGACAAGGGCTATACCGTCCCGCTCACGCTGGGAGAAAACTATATCGGCATTTCCCTTTTCAAAACGGCGGACGGCAGCCCCCAATGGTACGATTTCAAATGGGTGAAGGTATTGCTGCCCTTCCCGTACGCGGGCGAATGGGAGGGAACGATCCATATTGACAAGGTCAACATTCCAGCGCCGGATCCAGCCTCTTCATCATCATCCGACAGCGGGGATTCCCTCGATGATGTTTCGGCCGCATGCGACGAAATGACCGTTGAGCTCTACAATCAGCTAAAAGCAATGGAAGGGACGGAGCAGCCCATAAAAGCCGTGATATCCCCCACCACAGAAAAGAATAAATTCACTATAACATTTGTTGATACAGAGAGCACCGATTCCTCAGAATCAAGCGGGGATTCCATGGAGATCACCGTTTCGGGGAACACGGCAAAGGGAACAAATGCGACGAACGACGGCACGTCAACCCTGACTCTGGAACCCGATGGCAACACGACCGATAAGATAAAAGGGAAGTTCAGCATGACGTCAACCAAGGACCCGTCCCAGGGGATATTTACTACGCTCAAGCTTGACCGCATCAAGGAATGACTATCATGCGCATAAAGGAGCAGTATGATCTTTTCAGGACATCCGTATGATGTGTTTATTGGGGCTGCGGTTCTGGTCTGGCTCGCAGGCGTGCCGCTCGCGCTGCGCCTCATGCATATCCCTTTATCAAAAGGGATATGGCCAGCCTATGCCGCGGTTCCTTTTGCGTTTTTCGGCGCGCGGCTGCTCAACGTGCTGCTGCATCCGGAGTCGGGTGCGGCACAGCTTTTGGATCTTGACCTGGGTTCTTTCACATTATACGGCGGGCTTTTGCTCGGCACTGCCGGTGCGTACCTTCTATGCATGGCCCTGCGTCTGCCGAGGCGAAGGTACTTTGACGCGCTGGCGCCGCTTTGCGGCCTTGGCATAGCCGTCTCGCGCATAGGCTGCATCCTGAACGGCTGCTGCTTCGGGCTGCCGACGCAGCTGCCCTGGGGCATCACACCCCCATACGGGGGCGCCGCCCATGAAATGCAGCTGGACACAGGGCAGATCGGCACGCTTTTCGCCCTGCCCGAGCCGCCCTTGCCCATCCATCCCACGCAGGCCTATGAACTGATCGCCGCCCTGTTATCCGCAGGCCTCGCGGTGTACCTGATCAAAAAGCGCGTGCCGGACGGCGTGCCCGCGGCTGCGTTCGGGCTTTCGCTGTCGGTGCTGCGCCTGCTTATCTTCTTTGCGCGCGCGTTTCCGGGCGCGTCCGGGCTTTCGTTGCTGATCCGCGGCCCCGTGACCTTTGGTGTATCTATACTCTTTTTTGGAGGACTGCTCGTCTGGCTGCTGAAATACGATAAGCTGCTGAAATACGATAAAAAGAAGCCACCGCAAATATAGACTCATTGGAGGGTTCGTTATGGGATTTGGAGATTTCGGCGGCTGGAACAGCTGGACGCCCCGAGACCATGCATTGAACAAGATGGTCTACGACGAAGCGCACAAGAAGGGCGGGGGCAACGGTCGCGGCAGCAGCAACAATACCGGCTGCGCGCTGTGGTTTCTGATTATCATCATCGGAGTTATCATCATCATTTTATTTGGTAATATATTCCACCTCAACTTATTGAATCCCTCTAAATAATTCATCTTAGAACAATATTATTCAATTTTGCCCTATATCGATAATTCACCACTGCACAATTTCTCAGATGAATCGTTTTTATTACAGACTACAGTTCCCAAATATAAATATATATGCAATTTTTTTTTGATTCATGTTCTATGACTAAAAAAGAAAACCCTTTTCGTTCTTGCTATAACTAGCGTCGTGTCCTCCTCCGCTTCAGGTTATTCCACCGATATCTTCAGCGCATCTTCCGCGGCATCTATCCTGACGCTTAACCCGTCCCTCAGGTCTCCCTTGATGATAAGCCTGCCGATCTCCGTCTCGATGAATTTTTGCAGGTAGCGTTTGACGGGCCGCGCTCCGAACACGGGCGTGTACGCCTTGTCTGCGATGAAGCTCTTCGCTCCCGGCGTGACCTTGAGCAGTATGCGCCTTTCATCCAGCCTTTTTTGAATCTGTTTCAAGGCAAGATCGATGATCCTGATGATATCATCCATATTCAAGGGCCTGAACAATACGGTTTCGTCCACACGGTTCAAAAACTCGGGTTTGAAGTGCCGGTTCAGCTCGGACATGACAATGTCCCGAACCTGCGGCTGTAACTCCCCTTTGGCATCGATTCCGTGTAACAGGTATTCGCTTCCGATATTGGAGGTCATGATGACCACCGTGTTTTTGAAATTGACCGTCCTTCCCTGGCTGTCGGTCAGACGCCCGTCGTCCAATAGCTGCAGGAGCACGTTGAACACGTCGTGATGCGCCTTTTCTATCTCGTCAAAGAGGATGACGCAGTACGGCTTCCTCCGCACGGCTTCGGTGAGCTGCCCGCCTTCTTCGTATCCCACGTATCCCGGAGGCGCGCCTATCAGCCTCGCCACCGCATGCC
>Ga0351948_1006_pt1 | contig 28922 bp, 21 predicted proteins | sample BONcelT113001G14_FD_206852 | JGI IMG/M metagenome (GOLD analysis project Ga0351948, IMG submission 206852) | Enriched cells from coal bed in the Powder River Basin, Montana, United States - BONCAT cells T11 rep3 HSBNCT.T11.300.1.G14 ...
CTGGACCATTTCAGCTATTTTGACAGGAAGATGGACTGTGTCGAAACGTCGCGCGGATGTACCATGCCGTGCACCTTTTGCTCCATTAGCGGAATGTACGGCGCAAGCTTTCGCTGCTATGCCATTGATCGGGTCATCGCCGACCTGAAAGAGGTGAAGAGGCGCGGGACGGAAACCGTGCTGCTGGTGGACGACAATATTACCCTGGATGCCGCCCGCTTCAGGCACATTGCGGAAGCCATTGTGGAGCATGGCTTGAACAGTATGGAATACCTGGTCCAGGCCTCGGTTGCCGGTATTGTCAGCGATCCGGAACTGATCCCGGCGTTGGCCCGGGCCAATTTCAGCATGGTTTTTCTCGGCATTGAAGCCGTTCAGACGAAAAACCTCCAGCTCTTTCAAAAAGGGGACATCCGGGACAAAACAGAGCAGGCAGTCTATCTGCTGCGCACGCAGGGAATTGCCGTCATGGGGGGCTTCATCATCGGCACACCCGATGACAACAGGGAGGATATCCGGGAGGTTTTTCGTGTTGCCAGAAAGCTCAGGATCGACCTTCCCTATGTTCAATGCGTCACGCCGTATCCCGGCACCCGGATTCGTGAAGAGTTGCTTGAAGCCGGCCTTGTAACCAACCCTGATGACCTGAGCAGATATACCGGTGTGATCTGCAACGTCAGAACCCGCAGCCTGACGAACCGGCAGCTCAACCGCCTCATGAATTGGGAAAACATCAAGCTTTTTTTCAGTCCGGCACTGTTCAAAGGGAACTATTTCGTCAGAAAAAGAGAAAAAGGGGCACTGAAGGTTCTGTTGAACACCTTTGATTTTTTCAGGGGCTGGCTGCTCGGGGATCAGTTCCGATCGCGGCACAGATTTTAATGGCGCCCACTACGCTGGCGGAAAAAAATCTCTTGGCAGACAGGGGAAATATGAACCTCACCGATAAGCATGACCTGCTGAACGGCGTAAACGGCGGAGCCTACATCGCCTCATTTGCCTGTGTTGTTCCACCGTTCAGCGCTGATCAGGAGTTTTCCGCAGAGTTGGTGCGAACGCACTATGGTTCGATGCTGAATGCCCGGTCACTGGGATTGATCAGGGCAACCTTTTCCCATCCCGGCATCCGTAAAAGGCATTTCGCCGTGAATGACCCGGCATGCATTATGGACGAATCAGCCGACCAGAAGATCGCACGGTTCACCGAAAAATCTGTCGAGCTCGCCGGGCAGGCCGTTACCAGGGCGCTGAATCAGGCCAGCGTGGGCATCCAGGACGTGACGGCTCTCGTCGTGAACACCTGTACCGGTTACATCTGCCCCGGCATATCGACCTATCTCATTGAGCGGTTGGGGCTCCCCCGCACCACCAGGGTGTACGACCTGGTAGGAAGTGGCTGTGGAGGAGCGATTCCCAATCTTCAGCTTGCGGAATCCCTGCTCAAGGCGAATGGCGGCGTGGTGGTGAGCGTAGCCGTGGAAATCTGCAGTTCGGTTTTTCAGATGGGCAACGATCTGAGCCTGATCCTTTCGAATGCACTTTTCGGTGACGGCGCGGCGGCAGCAGTACTGGTGAACAGACCGGCGGGCTTTGAGCTGGTCGCCTCGGCTGGGCGCTATGTGCCGGAGCAGCGCGATGCCATACGCTTTGTTCACAAGCAGGGGCAACTCCATAATCAGCTTTCGACGAAACTGCCGGATCTGGTCAATAAGGCCGCAGCAGAGGTGGTGGCGGATCTGCTGTCGACGCAGGGTTTGCAGGTCAGTGACATCGGGCAGTGGGCGTTTCATACCGGTGGCGAGAAGATCATCAACGCCGTGCGGGACGAAATCGGGGTCCCCGAGGAACAGCTCCGGGCGACACGCACCATTCTGGAAAACTATGGCAACATGTCATCGCCAACGGTCTGGTTTGTCCTGGAGGAGATCCTGCGTACCGGCATTGCAGCGGGCGAGTGGTGCGTTATGGTCGCGTATGGAGCTGGTCTTTCGGCCCATGCCTGCCTGCTGCGAAAAACCTGATGGCTGGTTTTATACCTGAATTCCTGCCAGTCGTAGCACACGCCTTATGAATGCGGTATGTCTCCAAAGCGGCGGCTGCAGACCGAGTTTTTGGCAGATCCGATGAATGGTTGGCAGCAGCGAGTGACCCAGTAACGCCATATTGATAAAGTTCAGCTGGTTTTTCATCGACCTTTTCAGTTCCTGGTCCACCCAGGCTGCGTCCACTTCCGGCGAAAAATAGAACACCGGCGCAAGCATCTCTTCGGCTGCACGTGACAGCAGCCCCTGTTTTCGTGCAATTGATTCCAGCTCCGTTCCGGGGTAGATGCGTATGCCTGAATTAAAGAATGCCACGTCCTTGGGACGGATATGTTTTTTTGCAAAGTGAAGCGTTTCCCGTACCGTTTCCGGCGTCTCTCCAGGCCCTCCGAACAGGAAAACCCAGGCACAGGGTATCCGGTGGCGGCCCACCACGGCGGCAGCATGATGAACGTCACGGCTGGTGAAACCCTTGCGCAGTCCCTGCAGCACCGGATCGGAAGCGCTCTCGAGGGTAATGCCCATGCCCACAAAACCTGCCCGTTCCATGGCGGTCACAAGTGCATCGGTAAAGTCACGTGGATTCAGTTCCAGGCACTGGAGCCGAGCGTTATGCTTGACCCGGGCCAAGGCTGCGCAGACCTCCATGGCATGCTCCAGCGGTGCATTAAACACGCTGTCCACGAACTCGATATCCCGCAACCCGGTTGCAGCGAGTTGTGCCACGGTAGCGGCTATGCTGTCGGGATTCTTCAAGCGGTAACTATTACCTTCAATCTTCGGGTAGGTGCAGTAGACGCAGTGGAACTGACAACCGGTTTTTGTCTGGATCGGGACTGTCGCCATCTGAGAACGATAGGCCGGGATATTGAGCCAGCGATAGTAGTCAGGTGTCGGGCAGGTCGCCGAACACCCGGAATCGGCAGGGTTGTTGGAGGAAAAGACACCATTTTCGATGTAGGCGACACCGGGTAGATCAGTGAAGCGCTCTTTGCGTGAGATGCGATCAAGGAGCTGTGGGAAGACCCGTTCCCCATCACCGACAAGGGCAACGCAATCGGGCACCAGGCGCAGGATCTGTTCAGGCATGGTCCCGAGCGCCGCCCCTCCCAGGATGATGGGGGCGCTTGTCTTGCTGCGAACAATCTTCACGATATCCGGCAGTTCATCCAGGTAGAACAACGGATTGCGCATGTCAACATTGTCGATGTTGCGGACCGAGAGGCCTACGACATCGGGCATGAAGCCGGTCATGGCCGATTCGATATCGTGCCGTGCATCGTGGGTAAACATCAAATCCAGGAGATGAACGATGTGGCCGGCACGTTCCGAAGCGTGGGCGACAATGCATGCACCGATCGGCATCACCGGCATGGGCAGTTTGTTCTGGTTTGTGCTGATGAGAAGAATTTTCATTGGCTGGGTAAAAGTGTACACCCTTGCGGCTCTATGTAAATGTCTGAGTGGACAGGGCCGATTGCACATCGAACATGCCGCTGTAGAATTTATCTAGCCGCAATTTGTAACTATTCACCACATTCTGAAGATGCAGGCAAAATTCCCCCGCCCCTTGCGGGAGGGGGGCAGGGGGTGGGGGTAGTTGCCATGTCTGACTCAGGTTGTGGCTTCACCCACCCCTCAATCCCCTCCCGTCAAGGGAGGGGAAGCAAGTTTGTGCCTGCTGTGAAACACAGCAGAATAGTTACCGCAATTTCAAGTTCTGCCATCTAAAGCGCAGACCAGTACTTTCGAAGAGGTCATATGAAGCTGTCCGTCGCCTCAAATTTCAAACCCGATTTTCTTGCTGCCCTTGAAGGGTATCCGGTTACGGAGCTGTTCGGCAAACTTCCTTCTGACAGCATAGGTGGCGGCCGTGCTTCGTTCATGTTGTCTCCGCTCACCGTCGGACAACTCAGAGAACACGTCAGATCGGCTGCGGAGCGAGGTATCGGCTTCAATTATCTCATTAACCCCGCCTGCATGGACAACAGGGAGTTCACCCGGCAGGGCCAGGTGGAACTTGAGCGGTTACTGGAGCTGGTTGAAGATTGCGGAGCGACCGCGGTTACCGTCTCGCTGCCGTTTCTGCTCACGATCATAAAAAAGAGACACCCCAGGTTGAAGGTGCGGGTCGGGGTATACGCCCGGGTGGACAGTGTCGCCAAGGCAAAGTTCTGGGAGGATCTGGGTGCTGACTGCATCACCCTGGAGTCCATTTCGGTCAATCGTGATTTTACACTGCTAGAGGCGATCAGGAGAGCGGTGCAACTGGAGCTCCAGCTGATCGCCAACTCCAACTGCATGATGTTTTGCCCTCTGTCGGGACAGCACATGGTTAACCTCTCCCACGCATCACAGAAAGGCCACGCCAGTCGCGGCTTCATGATTGACTACTGCGCGCTTACATGCTCCGCGGAGAAATTACGGGATCCTTCCAACTACCTTCGATCGGAGTTCATCAGACCGGAGGATCTGAATACGTACCTGCAGATGGGGTATACCTCGTTCAAGATACTGGAACGAGGCGCGCCGACATCCGTGATGGCACGGAGGGTCCGGGCCTATTCCGAGGGGAGCTTTGACGGGAACCTGCTGGATCTGGTACAGCCCTATGGCTATAAGGACAGCTCTGGAGCCGGGACCGGCTGGTCGGAAAACCTCTGGAGGTTTGTAAAGTATTTTTTCAGGCCCGGCACAGTAAACACTGCCGAGCTCCTGAAGCTGAAAAAGCTGGCCGAGAAACGCGGCCTGCTCTCTGCCATGGAATGGGATCCCGTGTATATTGACAACAGAAAACTCGACGGATTCCTTGCCGGCATGCAGGAGATCGACTGCCGGATAACCGATTGTACGACGTGCGGATACTGTGCTGCCTGGACAGAGAAGTCTGTCACAGTTGACAAGAACTTCCAGTCGGAGATGCTGGCACTCTATTCGGATGCCTTCGGGGCGTTCTATTCGGGCACGTTCTGGGGTGTCGAAGCACGTTCAAGGGAATAGCCATGAACGTTTTGAGCCAAGGAGCTGCAAACAAATACCATGGGCATCTTGCATCTCATCTTCAAGCCATCTTTGACAGAACTTCAATCACCAAATCCTCAACGTAGCCTGCTACGTCTGCGGTTTGGCTCAATCAGTTCCGTCAAATCCGACCTAAATCTGAGCGCAATCTTGACCATGTTATTCATTTACAGCTCCTTAGTTGCCATACTTCTGCTGGTAGCGACAACCGCCTTCGGCGCCGGGTCGGGTGACATTCTGGGAGAATGGAAAACCGAGATGGATGAGTCGAAGGTTGAAATTTTCCGCTGCGGAGAAAAGATCTGCGGCAAAATCGTCTGGCTGAAAAACCCGCTCTATACCGATAGCAACGATGGACCGGTCGGCAGCCCGATACTTGATCGAAAAAACCCTGATCCGGCACTGAGAAGCCGCCCGCTAATCGGTCTGCAGATAATGGACGGGTTCACTGAACAAGGTGACAACGCCTGGGGAAATGGTACCTGCTACGATCCGAAAAGCGGAAAGACCTACCGGGGCAAAATCCATCTGGCATCACCAAAGCGGCTGGAACTGCGGGGTTATGTCGGTATCCCCCTTTTTGGCCGCACCTCGGTATGGACCCGTTAACTCATTGGCTTACCTGACTAGCGTTAATCTTCCGCTTGATGATTGTCATCCTCGAAGGCCTTTATCGGGGATCCATACTTTCAGTCGGTTAGAAGCTGGATTCCCGATCGGAACCGCTTCGGGAATGACAGTTTTGGGTGTTGACGGAAGATTAGCGCTAATCAGGTTGGCTTATTACAGAAAGAGGGCCTCCCGCGTTGCATGAAGCACGATAACCCTTGCCGGATACGTCTCTACGACCTGAATCGGTGTGTCTGGATAATTGCTGTGCATGAAATCCCGGAGTTCTTCGGGCAGGAACGCTCTCCTGATGGATAATCGGCCATCATGGAAATGGTAACTCCGCGGGGTCAAAAGCCCACTGAAAATTGTAAAGCCCAGGTATGCCCAATTCGATCTTTTCAGGTCATTCATCAGGAAGGCGAGCCGTGTTTTGGCAATGACACTGTCCAGGAATATCTTGATGTCGGCCCAGTCCAAGTGATGCAGTAAATGGCTCGAAAATATGAAATCAAAGGGACTCAATCGGCTCAAGTCCAGTGCATTACCCTCTACTATTTGGATCTCGGGATAGTCCCGGATCGCTTGATAGGCGAGGGGCAGGATGCGCTTGTCATTATCCAGCGCCGTAATGTTCAGCTTCAGACCGCGTTGCCGCGCTTCGCCGGCGGCTCGGATTGCGATATCGCAACCACCGGCCCCGACGTCCAGGAGCGTGTAAACCCGATCCGGATCCTGCTCCATAATACTGAAAAAATGCTCGCGCAGTAACCTGCTGCTTGCGCTGAGCAGGTAGTTTATCAGTTTGAATTGCCGGATGGTCCGCTGCAATTGATCCAGTTCCACATCCGCGAGTTCCAATAGTTCTTTATCAACGGTATTTCTCAGACGCATATCCGGGAAGAAATAGTTCAGCATAAAAAGCCTCCGGTATTTCCGTTTCCACTATCTGGTTTTCATCCGGAAAGTCTCGGATGGAAACTGATTCATGAATGCAGTGACTCTCTTGGTAACGATAGTGTTGGTAATGACTGTTGACAACCATTTATATTTTTCTACAAGGTAACTCTCGTAAAATGCCGCACTTGGAGTCTGTTGGAATCGCTGCTCGCATACCTGAATGGAACGTCTGCAAACCTATGAACTACGGAACTATCCACCAAACAAAGGTCACACTCGTCATTCCCGCGGCTTGTGCGCAGTAGCCCTAGCGAAGGAGCAAAGCGGGAATCCAGGAATATCAAAAAACAACATGTGTCTGGATACCCGTTTTCACGGGTATGACGTCGTGTAGCAGGATCGTGAAGCGGGAAATGGCTTCGATTTCCGGCAATAAAAGTCGCCACCTTCTTTTGGGGGATAGTTCCGATGAACTATGCTCAGCGAGGAATTTCGTCAGCCATGAACGGCAGCGGAGATCATGTTGACAATTTGCCCCACCCCGATTACCCTTTACGTACGAACATTCCCATGGAAAATTGAGAAAACCAGAGAAGGATATTCCAAAATGAAAAAGATGATATTCGGTTTTTCGCTCTCAGCGTGTATTCTCGCTGTCGCCTGCTCGGCTTTTGCTGCAGACCCAAAACCCTGTTGCGGGCTGCCGGCTAAACAACCGGCCGTGGCGACTACGGCTGTCGGCAGCGACGTCAAGACATTTGCCGACTGCAAATACTGCGGGAATAACCGGGAAAAGTTCTCCTTCAGCAGAATTCTTATCGAATATGACGACGGTACCGTCATTGGCCTGTGCAGTATTCACTGCGCCGCGGTGGAACTGGCGAACGAGCTCGATCGGACCCCGAAGTCCATCAAGGTCGGAGAGTATACTTCCCGGGAACTCATCGATGCCGAAAAGGCCTTCTGGGTTATCGGTGGAACCAGGCAGGGGGTCATGACGAAACAGGCAAAGTGGGCCTTTGCAAAGAAAGATGCTGCCGAAAAATTCATCAAGGAAAACGGCGGCACTCTTGCGACTTTTGATCAGGTCATGAAAGCAGCCTATGACGACATGTATCAGGATACCAGGATGCTCCGTGAAAAACGGAAAATGATGCGGATGAAAACTAATTAATTGATTTTGTCTGGTGCCACTTGTATGGTTTACTGGCGAAATCAAAAGTACTAGTATGTTGCTTTTGTGCTGTGACCTCCGGCATATTCCTTCAGGAGAGTTTAGTATCAGATACCATGTCTGTCACCTTTAAGTGTAGTCAAGCCCACAGAAGGATAGCGGATCATTGCGGATTCTTCCACAGTATCAAGAGTCTCCTATGGCAATGTACATCTGTAAACTAGGCGCGCCTGACGGTGTTTTGGCTCAGCGTGAATAGGACTTTTGGCCCGTTTGTGATTAACCATCATAAATGGAGGAAAGTCCATGCGAAAGAAACGTCACAATTACACCCCCGAGGAAAAGGTCTCCATTTTGAGACGTCACCTGGTCGAGCATGTCGCGGTATCCGACCTGTGTGACGAATATCAGCTTCAGCCGAAGATCTTCTACATCTACATCTCTACATCTGGCAGAAGCAGTTTTTCGAGAACGGAGCAGCAGCATTTATCCGTGAAGATTGTCCACAAAAACGTGCTGAAGAAGCCCGTATCCAGCAACTCGAAGCCAAGCTGACAAGAAAGCACGAAGTACTCTCCGAGTTGATGGAGGAGCACATCAAGCTAAAAAAAGGGAGCTTCCGGAGCTTCCGGGAGCTTCCGGGGACGGTGTTTATTTGTCCAATAGTTCGACTATTTGTGGATCTTTCACTGCCAGTTTCTCTCCCCTGCCGGCAGCTACACTTACTCCTGAGCGTCGGAGGTTTACCTGTCTGCCGACTTCAACTCCGTTGTATCCTGCCAGTCGGACGGCAAGATAGCAGATGACGCTCCGGGCATCCGTGATTCCGGCTGCCCTGGTGTTACGTCTCAGTTCTTCGGGTTCCAACTCGAAACGGGAACATACTCTTGCTACAATTTCTTCGATTTCCAAGGGCTGTTTGAAGTTCGATTCCAACTCTGTCCGCATCCGCAATTCCCGGATGAATTTGCCACTTCCGAGGATTCTCAGGTCGAATGGCTCCCCGTTCATTTCTTCCAGCAACTCCGTGGTCATTCTTCGTCCGCTGCCGAGGTCTTGTCGCTTCCCCTGCGGGATGCCGTCGGCGATGAAGAGCCGATAACGTTTTCTTCCCTCTCGCTTTCCTTTGGAAAACAAAGAAAGGACCTCGTCAAGTGACTGTCCTTCCAGGGCGCCATTCCCCATTATTACCGAATGCCCTGTCCAGGCGTAGCGGTCAAGTGCGGTCAGGTCATTCACCAGTCCGACTCGAAGTGGATTAAGGTGGATGTAACGGACCAGTTCCAGCAGATAGGCATCTTCATCGCAGACGAAGGATTTGTACCGGCCCTGGTAGAGGTGACCCGTGCGGTTGTGGCGGAGATTGAAGTAAAGCGCATACCCGGTGAGCAGTCGTCGCATGAGAGGCGCTAAGAAGGTTTTGCGTGGCCGAAGAAGGAGGTGAAAGTGATTGGACATCAGAGACCAGGCAAGGCATTCGGTGCCGGTCTGAACAAGGAGCTTGGAAAAGCAGCGGAGGAATCGCCCCCGGTCGGCATCGTCGCAAAAGATGTCGCAACGGTCTACGCCGCGGACGATTACATGTTGCAGCAGGCCGGGAATGTCGATTCTGGCGGTTCTTGGCATGTGGGCAAAGTAGCAGCGGAATGGGTATTAGTCAACAAATAAACACCGTCCCCGGTGCCTCTTCTTACGGAGTCTACAGCATCGAGACGTTGTTTTTTGTTTGTGTCAGAAAGTACATGGCTTGGAACCATTTCCTCAACGGGAGCTTTGTTGAATGAAAAATTGTTCCTTCGGTCAATGTTGTCTGTTTCGGCAGTCGGTGCACTGGAATATCTTCACACCTCTGCGATATGTGGAATGACGCTTGCTGCCGCATTTGGGGCATTGGAATCCTTCCGGCCAGCGGCATCTTTCTACGGCTTCCTCGCACTGCGCCTCCGATCCATATCGAGTGTGTAAGTCGTCCAGGCTGATGCCTTTTTGAAGCTGAATTCGATTCTTCACAGTTCCTTCCTCCTTTTACTGAAGTTACTGTGAAGTATAAACCATAGGCGTGACAGAATATGTCACAAACCCTAAAGCGGAAGATTAGACCTAATCAGGTTTTTTTATGACATCAAGTTTCAGATAAAAAGGTAATAAAACATAGGCCAGAGCTAAGACTACACCAAATTTGTCCCAAAAATTATGCACAAAAACTTTTTCTGCAAATCCAGCAGAATTACTCCTAATTATTATAAGAATTTGAGCCCAGCCAGCCCAAATCAGCATAATTTGAAAAATGGAAATAATACCAAATAAAACCATCTTTCCCTTACAAAGCATTTTCATCGTTTCGCCCCTATGCCTGAATATATTTGAACATTTCCTGAGAGCAATCCCTCTGCAATTTGGCTACTTGGAGTCGCAACACTTGATGTGTTTAGTTTCCCAAGAGGGCCGAGTAATCCTCCAAAAGCAGCTCCCATAGCGGTGGACTGCACCACATCTCCCATACTAAAATTATTGCAAGGATCAACGGCATCAAATGTTTCTGCAACAATCCCGGAAGCTAATCCCCCTGTAGCACCAGCAATCATGCCAGCTACTAAACCTGATCCAGTTGCTCCAAGAGCAGGATTAAAGGTCAAACCAGTAAGGAAACCACCTACACCACCAGAAAGAGCACCACGCCAAAACCCTGTACCATTTGCTGCACCAATTATTCCACCACCAACACCTCCTACCAACGCACCAATGCCAGCTCCTATAAGTTCTCGACCAGACGGATCCACCCAATTCACAGGATTATTGGCAACATAACCAAAAAGATTTCCCAGCCCACCGGCAAAGAATATCGGATCCTTGGCCGTCCACCTGCCAATTATCGGCTCATAATCCCGGTAGCCGAAACGAACAAGCCCGGTTTTGCTATCACTTATACCTCCCGCGAAACCAACCGGAATTTCAAATCCCGGATTACTGTCAAACGATGCCTTCCCGAAACTGTCGTATTCCATCTGTTTGACGACGTTGCCCGTTGCGTCAGCAACTACCATCGGCGTGCCGACCTGATCGGTTGCGACATAATACCTTTCGGCGCCTTTGTCAAAGGCAAACAGCAGCCCGTTTTCATCGTAGTAGTAATATGACAGCACTCCTGTCGTATCACGCTGCGCGGTGAGCTGGAACGGGTTGTTCAAATTGCCATACAGGTACTGCCTGGTTCCGGTGCCGGTGGTCCTGGCAATGCGCCGTCCGGTACCATCATAACTATAGATAATTGTTTCACCGGCGACCTTGGCCTGGAGCAACTCGCCGGTGGCGCTGTACCAGTATGTGTCTGTGTTGCGCTGGCTCAGTTGCCCGTCCGCATTGAATTGGTAGGTGTTGCCGCCTTGCCCGATAATGCGGTCCTGCCCGTCAAACTCCGCGACAACCTTCCATTCGCCCGGTCTATCGTAGGTTGTGCGGTTACCATTGACATCATAGGCAAATATTTCCGCGGCTGCACCATTTTTCTTAACCTGGACCAGTTGCCCGTCTTGGTCGTATGCGTACTCGAAGATAGTCGGCACACCCGATACGGACTCGGTCTTCTTCGAGATATTGCCCCTGCTGTCGTAGCTCAACTGGATGGCATAGACAGTCCGGCCGTTAACCGTATGCGTACGGCTTGCAATGCGGCCCAGGGTGTCGTACGTGACAGCGATGTTCAGCCCCGGATCGCTGATTTGACTGACTGCGCCGGTAGGGCCTTGCCTGGTAAGAGTGAAGGGGCCGAAGCCTGTCACAAGACCATCCGGATCACGTGTCAGCGGCGTTATTACCGAATCCGATCCGCTGGCAAGTTGCATCTGCGTCAGGAAGAAATTGTTGTCATAGGTAAAGGTGAAATTGCCGTTTGCGACGCCAACGAAGCTCTCGCCGGTTACCAGTGCACCGTCATAGGTAAAGGAAAGGTTCTGCAATGCGACACTACCTTCAGTACGAACAATTCTCTTGATACGATTTGTGGCATCGTCGTAGTGGTAGCCGATTGCTGCTTCAGGATACACCAGCGCTGTCGATCGACCGCCGCCGTCATAGCCGGCGTCAATCCTGCGGCCGCCGGGAAGAAGGGCACCGGTCCAATCCTGGTCGAGGTTGTAATTCCACGCATATGCAGGATTGGCGGGCGGAGTATAGTTCTTTGCCTGGTTAATGACCGTGTAGCCGAGGCCGTGTACCGCGCCGCTCGGCATGGTGATTTGCGTGGTGTTCCCATTTGCATCGTAACTGAAATTATAGCTACGGCCACTTGGGAGAGTGAGGCGCGTTACTCTGTCAGCCAGATCGTAGCCGTATCGGACGAAATTTCCGACTGCATCATTGATGCTCGCGACGCGGCCCAGGGCATCATAGACATAGGTAGATTTAATGTTTCCTTGCGATATCAGCGACAGCCTTCCCCGTGCATCGTAATTGAAGGCCACCGGAATCAAGGTCGGGTCGGGTGTGAAGGACAGAGTTCGTCCCAGATTGTCCAGCAAAGTCAAGTTTTGCCTGCCGGCGGGGGAGGTCGTTGTTAACAACCTTGTAGCGGCAGAGTATACCGAAGAGTAGTTGCGGCCGTTAAACGTAATTAAGTCAGTTTGACTTGTCAGGGACAGGTAGTTGTTCGGATTGGCAAGTGATACCGTGCGAACTTTTGTAAAAGCGGCGTTTTTACCTGAAGGTAATTTTATAGTGATAGATTCCAGAGGTGCCTGCATGCCGAAACGCGGATCAGGGGTTCTCGTAACGATTGTGCTTGTACCATCAGGCGATGAGTTCCGAGTCACGCCGTCGTCCCCCATAAAACTCACCGAAGTGGCGCCGGTTGGACCTGTAACGGTTCTGCGCTGGCCGTTGTAAAGGTTTTCCGTAAGGTATGTGGTACTGCGGCCCAATGCAGTGCCTAGTGATACAATTGAATTAGTTCTTGAATGTGTACTGAATAGGGAAGAGAACCCGCCAACAGCATTCTCGTCGCGCGTGAGGAGTCCTTGCTCGTCATAGGTGAACTGGCTCGCATTTCCTTTTGGTTCAATAAAAGTCGTCAATAGCCCATCGGAGGTATACGTCATTTGATACGTTTCGCCTGCAGGGTTGGTAATGTTGCTGAGATAGCCGTTGGCATCGACGGTTATAGTTGTCCTTTGTCCGAATGGTGCTACAATGGCCGCAAGGTTGCCGCTTGGATCCCTCTCGATAGTCGAGATGTTGCCGCTGCCATCGGTGACCGTGGAGAGCCTTCCGAAGGAGTCGTACCCGAAACTGAATAATGTCGCGCCAGTTAATGTATTGAGGGTACGCAGGTGCTTGCCTGAGCCGTTGAAGATATAAACCTCTCTACCGTCCTCTGAAGGGATAGGGATTTCAGTAATCGATACACTAGGCCAACAGGAAGCTACTCGGCGAATACGGCTCCTATCTGCAATGTAGATGCTCCCATCAGGTCCGACTGCAACATCAGTTGGCCAGTTAAACGAAGCACTTGTAGCTGGGCCGCCGTCACCTCCATAACCTGGGTTGCCATTACCGGCCACTGTAGTGATGATCCCATCAAGACCTACCCGACGAATGCGGTGATTACGAGAATCTGCAATATAAATACTCCCATCAGATCCGAGTGTAACACCATGTGGTTCGCCAAGTTTAACGTTTGTTGCAGGGCCGCCGTCGGAACCAGTATTGTAGGACCTACCTCCAGCCACTGTAGTGATAATCCCGTCAGGCCCTACCCGGCGAATACAGTGATGGCCACCATCCGCAATGTAGATGCTCCCATCAGGTCCGACTGCAACATCAGTTACATTGTAGGAAAGCGAAGCACTTGTAGCTGGGCCGCCGTCACCCTGACCGAAATAACCTTGTTTGCCATTACCAGCCACTGTAGTGATGATCCCGTCAGGCCCTACCCGGTGAATACGGTAAGCCCCAGAAAAGTATATACTCCCGTCAGGTCCAACTGCGACATTTACTGACAATTCAAGCGGTGTGCTGGTGGCAGGGCCGCCATCACCACCATAACCAGAGTTGCCATTGCCTGCCACTGTAGTGATGATCCCATCAAGACCTACCCGGCGAATCCGGTTAGAGCCCTTATCTGCAAAGTAGAAGCTACCGTCAGAACCAAATGCAGCACCAGCTGGAATTGCAAGCGAAGCGCTGGTGGCAGGGCCGCCATCACCACCATAACCATAGTTGCCATTGCCTGCCACTGTAGTGATGATCCCATCAAGGCCTACCCGGCGAATCCGGTCATTGGCCATATCTGAAATGTAGATGCTCCCATCAGGTCCTACGGCAACAAAAGTATCCATGTCGAGAATAGCGCTGGTAGCAGGACCGCCATCGCCACCATAACCATAGTTGCCATTGCCTGCCACTGTTGTAATGTACGTCGCGCCAAGCAAATCCGCGGAGCGCCTGCTACCGTTCCCTAATAAGAGTACCTTGCCGACAGGGTCGTACACATGATGAATGTCCAGATCCCAGCCACCCAGTCCTTGAGTACGGGCATCGAATACGAGACTTCCAATCAAAAGCTTCTCTATCTGCCAGAGGATTACCTCTCTGTCCGCTCTATTGCCCGTAAGAGGCACCCCAGAATTTGAAAAGCGACCGAACGAATCGGCAAAATCACTTGGCTGCAGATAAACAAGCTCATAAACGTAACCGATGCGCGCAGTGAGAGGTTGTTTGCCCTGCATTGTTCGGCCATATGCATCCTTGCCGTCCCATCTAAAGGTATAGCTCTGGTTTGACGATGCTGAGAAACTCTGCGAAAACCGTCGGCCAGCGACATCGATAACAAGATCAATTCTCTTGAGATCTGCCGGAACAGTAGCTCCGCTAAGGGGAATATTCAACGTATATGCTGCCTTATGACCAGGAACGCGGCTGCTTCTGTAATTCAAAGTGAAGGACGTGCCGGGGATGCTAATTCTCTCACCCAAGACCTGGTTCTGACATTCAATTATGGACCCCCCTATTTCACAGGGATCATCAATGGGCTTGAATTCAGGCTCAGGCTGCTCCGGCGATTTGGCACCCGGCGGCGGGCCATATGGCCAGTTGCAGTCCCAGGGGGTGAAATGCGTCACCGGCACCCGCCAGAGACTCTGTCCTGGTGCATAAAGGCTCGCCAGTTGCTGTCGTTCTACGTCGGTTATCCCAAGGGCGGCAAGTTTGTTTGCATCCGCCGCCTGCCCGCTGCCGTCGGTATCCAGTTCCGCAAGTCCACCGCCCATGCTCAGCATTTTGATGATTCGACCATTGTCGGACGGAATCCATGCTGTTTTTTGATAATCGTAATATCCTGTCGGCACTATCCCGCCGACCGGAAAGTTGAGAAAGTTCTCGACGTAAAAATATACAGGTTTATCAAAGCGTACTTCCGTCGCGCCTGCGGCTATCGCCTCGTCGGCGCTCAATTCCACCGCGTAGGTGTAGGCACTGGTAGGCGGCAAATCAGCGGGCATGGCCTTGGGACCATTGGGTCCGACCGTATATTCGGTCGCCCGGACGTTCAAACTGGTGAGAGGCTGGGTCGTGCCGTCCGGCATGACCATTTGAGCGGTTGTCCCCTGGCTGAAGAACATCGTTGCCTGTCTGGTCCCATCGGCATCAGTCGAGACACTGCCGCGGGCGACCTGGATGGGGGCGGAAGAGGCGAGATTGATGGTTGTAACCTGGTTGTCAAACGGCAGCATGACCACATCGGAAAGCCAGGCAAAATCATTCCACGGCGTATCTACTTGACGCTGCACCGGCATGTAGCCTTCCTTCCGGTAGTTGACAGTAAGATACCCTCCACCATTGACCGCCATGTCGAACATTCCGTCTGCACGGGTCATTGTCTGGCCGAATTCCGGGTGATTGAGAATTGTAATGATAACTCCCGAAAGGGGGTTGCCATCAGAACCGCTTACCAGCCCCCGAAGAACCGCCGCACGCCTCACTTCGATGGTGCCGGGAGCAACACCTGTCTGTATCGGATTGGCGCCGGTATAGAGAAACTCCGTGCTGGCTGCGACAGTTGTCGCGACAGTACCGTCCACCGGCGGCGCTATTGTTTCCGGATCGGGGGGGATAGTCTCCGGACCATCTCCGAGCGAGACAACCAGGGAGACAACGCTTCCCTGTTGAACGGTGGAACCAGCCGTCGGATTCTGGCTGATTACCGTGCCGGATGCTATCGTATTGCTGTAAGAGGTGGTAACGGATCCAACCGTAAGGTTTCCGGCGAAAATCGCGGCTTCCGCATCCGTCTGGTTTAAGCCCGTGACGTTAGGCACCATCGTTGTGGCGGGTCCGAGAGATACAACCAGGGAGACAGCCGTGCCGATGGGTACAGAAGTTCCCGTAGAGGGTGATTGACTCACCACCTGCCCTGCCGGTGTCGAATTGTCAGATATGGAAGTTATCGCACCTATTGTCAGGGAAGCTGACGTAACAACAGACTCTGCGCTTGCCAGCGTCATGCCGATAACGTTGGGGACCATAACAGACTCAATACCAAGTGAAACGACCAGATTGACGGGTGTCCCTTGCGGCAGACTCGTACCTCCCGAGGGATCCTGGCTGATTACGTTCCCTGCCGGAACCGTAGAGCTGAATTGTGAGGATATCGTGCCAATTGCCAAACCCTCGGAAACTAGTGCCGATTCGGCTGCTTCCCGGGACAATCCCGCGACATGGGGGGCATTAACATTTACAGGACCACCGTCAATCGTGATGACAAGAAAGCTGCCCGGTTTGCCTTGTAACTGGACTGTCAGAATATTTCGTTGTTGCAGCGTAACCGGTCGTTCAAATGCCGGGACGTGCTGATTGAAATCGGATGGAACAAGAACTTCGCTGCCGTTCAGCGTTATTGTTGCGCTTGTTACTCGATGGTTGCCTTCATAGTCCCCGTTCTGAACCTTCAGGGTGAAACCGGAGCCGCCCACAGGGTTCGAAAAGGCGCTTTGCTCCGTAACCGGTTTTCCGGATGAGCGTACGAACATTTGCGGTCCGAATACCGTTGCGCTCCCCGTCATACCGCTTTGTGAAAAGCTGATGGTAGCGCTGGTAGTCATACAGCACAGCATGAGACCCGCAAGCAGAAAAGTCCGTAAATGCTTCATAAAATTCCCTCCAAATTAATCCTTCAAAAGGCTGTCCGTAGTGCGCTGTTACCTTGCAACTACTCCGGTTTCAGATAGCTGTGAATACGCAAACAGCCCCCATCCTCGTACCGAAGATGGGGGCTGCTTGCGGGGAGTTTCTTCGGTAACCCGGCTGTCCGCCTTCGTAAAACTTCGGCGGACCCGTGGCTTTGCGTCACCGGGTTACCCCGGGTTTGCTCTTATCGGAAAATTTTCATGATAAATTTTGGCTGCAGTATAATTAACTAAATTTAAATGTCAATTATTTTAATGTACGATTATGCATATATTTTATTCATAACCTATCAACTGCTTTCCAGGAACATCCCTCATGACACCCTCCCCTCCCCAATCTGGTTTAATAGCCTTTTATATCCCTTGGTGATGTAGCGAGCACCTCTCAACATTGCCATCGGCACGATCTCTCGCGGAACAGCCCGGGCACCCAACTACCATGGTTCAGCCGGGAGTCGAGCCTTTTTTGCCGGGTTGTCCAGGTTGAGCCTGAGTAGTCATGAACGGCAGCGGAGTTCTTGTTGACAATCTACCCCGCCCCGATTACCCTTTACGTACGATCTGTCCCATGGAAATCTGAGAAAACCAGATAAGGAGATTCCACAGTACCTTCTCAGCACAATCTGAACTGATTGCAAAAAATTCTGTCATCCCCGAATGATTCTATCGGGGATCCATGGTTAAAAATCTGGATTCCCGATTACCCCCTCGGGAATGACAACTGTTTCTATTGTGCTGATTAATTAATAATTGATTTTGTCTGGTGCCACTTGTATGGTTTACTGGCGAAATCAAAAGTACTAGTATGTTGCTTTTGTGCTGTGACCTCCGGCATGTTCCTTCAGGAGAGTTTAGTATCAGATACCATGTCTGTCACCTTTAAGTGTAGTCAAGCCCACAGAAGGATAGCGGATCATTGCGGATTCTTCCACAGTAGCAAGAGTCTCCTATGGCAATGTACATCTGTAAACTAGGCGCGCCTGACGGGAAGATTCTCACCAGGGAGTATGAAGCTGAGGAACCGCTCGGCTTGCGAAGAGAGCTTGAAGAGCAGGGGTATCACATCTTCGACGTTCGCAAGCGGTCCGTAAGGTTTTTTCATGGAAGAGGGTTTGGCCGTGGTTCAGTAAAAAGACGTGATCTTATTCTTTTAAACCAGGAGATGCTGGTTCTCATCAAGGCTGGATTACCGATTGTTCAAGTAATCGACACGGTTCTCGAGCAGTATACTATCGGCCCGCTCAGCAATGCCTTGAAGCAGGTCAAGGAAGACGTTAAAGGCGGGGCGGCGCTCTCAACGGCTCTGGAAAAACATCGACAGATCTTTCCGAGCCTCTACACTGCTTCCATTCGTGCCGGAGAAAGTACCGGAGATCTTCCCGTTACCATTCAACGGTATATCAGCTATCTCCGCAAGTTGGAGACTATTCGCAAGAAAATTATTTCGGCGTTGCTCTATCCGTCCATTCTTGTTGTTGTTTCCATCCTGGCCATAGGTCTCCTGCTGTTTTATGTCATCCCGATTCTCAGTAATGTCTTTACCGAGTCCGGCTCGCAACTGCCGTTACTCACCCGGATGATGATATCGTTTGCATCGTTCGTTAAAAACTGGTTTCTCGTCTGCCTCCTTGCCGCGATTCCGCTCTTCGTTGCCTTTCGCTTCTGGGTCTCCGGCAAAACAGGGCGCTACCAGACTGATCGTTTCAAAATTAAAATCCCGTATTTCGGTGCACTCATGACCGATTACTCCCTTACCAATTTTGTGCGCACTTTTGCCAATCTTCTCGGTGGCGGCATTCCGATTGTCGAATCGTTGCACATGGCCACGGGGACGCTCAATAACGCTTACATGGAAAAGCGCCTTGCTGAAGCCGTTAAAAATATTGAAGAAGGGGGGCGAATATCGGCCGCCTTCACGAGGACCGGCATCATGCCGCCCCTCGCCATTCGCATGCTGCTGGTTGGAGAATCCACCGGGGCACTGGAAGAGATGCTAATGAGTATTTCGGAACATCTCGAAGAAACGCTGGAAGAACGTCTCCAGGTTCTTACCGCAGCTTTCGAGCCAATAATCATGATTGTCATGGGGTTGGTCATCGGGGTGATTATTATTGCCATGTACCTGCCTATCTTCAAAATTGCCGGCACGGTCGGTTAGGCGGAAAGCCAAGGAAGAGTTTACAATGTTTTCAAGGAAATCGCTCGGAGTGTCTGTTTCATCTTCCACCGTGGCAGTTGTACGGCTGGGCGGTCGCCCATCGTCGCCACACCTGGAAGGGGTTTCCTGCCGGCCATTGTCGCCTGGCACCCTGCGACCTTCGCTGCGGGAACAGAACATTGTAAACCCCCAGGGTTTTATCATCGCCCTGCAAGAGGCCCGTAACTCCCTTCTCTGCCGGGGGAAATATGTTTCCGTATCCCTTCCGGATTCCGTCGGTCGTGTTATGCTGTTGGATATGGAGGCGCGTTTCAAAAATCGGGCGGAAGGGCTCGAGGTGTTGCGATGGAAGCTTAAGAAAAAACTCCCGTTCGATGCCTCTGATGCCCATCTTGATTACCAGCAGATAGCGATACGTGAAAATGGCGACAGCGTAGTGCTGGTGGTGGTGGCGTTTCGCCCGGTCATCAGCCAGTATGAAGAATTGTTCAATGCGGCAGGTCTGATTCCGACACGGATTGATCTGAACTGCTTCAACCTCTGCCGGGTTTTTGAGCGCCGTCTGGCAACCCATGCAGAATACGCGTTTTTGTCATACTTCGATTCTCAGCTGGGGGTCATGTTTTTTTCCGCGGGAAAACCGGAATTCATTCGCAGCAGGGAATTGGCAGGGGATGACAGGGCACTCGATTCTCTCCATGCGGAAATCAGGCGCTCGTACCTGTCATACAAGCTGAAGTTCCCGGAACGGCAGATCAGAGATGTTTTCTGCGTCGCCCCGCCGCACATGGCCGAGAGGTTTTGCGGAATCGCCCGTGATGCCGTTGGTTGTGAACCGGTTCTCCTTGAGACAAAATCGGCACTTGCCGTTCGGAACACGGGAGCTTCCTTTCCCGAATCTTTGTTTCCCTTTGCCTCGGCAATCGGAACCGCTTTACGGGTACTGTGATGCACTTTACCATCAATCTGGCCACCAGGAGAATCTTCGATCACCGGCGGGTAGACCGTGCCTGTACCATTGCGGTTGTGGTGCTGGCGATCCTGCTGGCAGGGTGCGTACTGCTTTATTCATGGAATCTTGGGGAAATGCGCCGTCTCGATGCCGAAGCCACGGACGCGGAAAAAAAATTGACACGTCCGCTTCCGAGCATTCCCGAAAAAGAACGCGCCGGTATTTTGGCGGACATATCTTTTTACAACGATATCATCAAGCGGAAGACATACGGCTGGCTTGCTTTCCTTGGACAGTTGGAGGCCGCCACCCCGGAAGGCATCTCCGTGACGCTTCTGTCGCCGGACAGGGAGAAAGGCAGCATTGCCATTAGCGGATGGGCACGTGATTTCGAGGCGATAGCGGAGTATCTGGAAATGCTGGAGAACTCGAAAACATTTTATGATGTCCTGCTGTTATCCCATAAAAATGTAGAGTTGTGGGAGCAGGCCAAAGGGGTTACTTTTTCCATTGCCTGTCGGGTGAAAGAACTGTGAAAAAATTTGTTCTGGAGCTGTATCATCGGAAAAAAAACTGGGTGATTGGTATCGGGCTGTTGCTTTTCCTGAACATCATCTCTTTTGCAGGTATCGCTTTTTTTCAACGACCTGCACTCGAACACAAAAGGGCGCTGGCGACGGAACGGCAAAAAGACCTGGACGCTTTGACCGGTGGTGACGTGTCGGCGGTGTATCGTGTCGGCAAGAGCGATCTGGGGAAGCTTCAGGCCATGATTCCCCCCAAACGCCGCTTTGCTCCCCTGCTTGGGGAAATCATGGAGTCTACCACGGTATGTCGTATCTCCACCGAGTCCCTTACCTACAAGCCTGAATACCTGCGGGAGCGGAAGTTGCTTGCCTACCGCATAGCCCTGTCCGTAAACGGGCGATATGCGTCACTACGATGTTTTCTTTACGAGATGCAGACAAAAAAAGAACTTCTGGTCATTGACGGCATTACCCTGAAGAGCGACGACCCCTATGCGGAAAACGTCTCCATGGAACTCAAGCTGACAGCTTATTTGAGGGATGAGGCATGAACAGGCAGCGTCTCGTGCTTTTGATAGCAGTACTGTTGCTGTTTGCTTCGTCGATGTGGGGAATTTTTTCCTATCCGCGGCAAAAAACCGTGGCAAAGCTTACTTATCCCGTCGGTTCGCGGGCGACGGCCGACCGGTCCCGCCCGACCAGCGCTCGAACCGGTGCGAGGGAGCCGGACAGCCGCACGCTGAGGCTCGATCTCCTGGAAAACCAGCCGCCCTTTGCTGAGTACCGACGGAATATCTTTAGCCCGTTGTTTGTTGACAGGGAAACGATGCTTGCGCGTCAGGCTGCCGCGGCCGCTGCAGCTGAAGCGGCCCGCATGGCCGAGAATATGCACAAGTTGCCGCCTGCCAAGCCGGTTCCGGTGCCGACGGGGATTCAGAATGAGCTTGCTTCTTTCAAGTTCCACGGCTTCCTGAAGAAAGACGGTAAAAAGACGGTCTTTCTGGCAAAGGGCAGTGAGATTACCCCCCTGAAGCAGGGGTCTACCTTTGTAGGACGGTTTCTCGTTACTTCCATTACCGATCAGGTCCTGATTCTGAAGGTAGTCGGGACAGACGATGAGGTCATCATTCCGTTGATAGAAAATGATCCGCTGCGAGCGATGTGGTAGCCGGTCAAACCAGGCCCGAATGCCGGGTCGCCACCCGAGGAGTTAAACGAATGCGTTCTCTGATGTATCTTTTCATAGCAGGTTGTGTAGTCGCCAGCCTGTTGGGCTGTGCCGCGGGAAGATCCTTCAACGCCGGCCAGAGTCTGGAAGATGCGGGAAAATACGAAGAGGCAATGCTCAGTTATGCGGATGCCTTTCGTGCTGAGCCCGAGGTTCTCGAATACCGGGCAAAGTTTCTCAACGCTCGTGACAAGGCGGCAAGTATTCGTTATGCGAAGGGCCTGGAAGAAGCCAACAGGGGTGATTACTCGGCAGCTTTGACGGATTTTCAGGTAGCTCATGTGCTGGATCCTTCCAAAGAAATCTACAAGCAGCGAGTCGATATCACCACCAGGAAAAGGGATGCACAACAGGTATTTAACGAAGGGATCGGTTTCGAGAAAGACAACAAGCCGAAATTTGCCAAGCTGGCCTACGAACGAGCAATTGTGCTGAACCCGGATGAATCTGCCTACAAGGTGGCCAGGGACAGGGTGCGCGGACTGCTCGATAACAAGCCGTCAGGGTATGAACTGAATCTCTCGTCCCAGAAGTCCTTTGCCTTTAAATTCACCGGTTCGGGTCTCAAGGCTGTCTTCCAAATCCTTACCCAGCTTTCCGGCATCAATTTCATCTTCGACGAAGGGGTCAAGGATCAACCGGTGACCATCTACCTGGAACGAACCAATTTCCGGCAGGTACTGGACCTTCTGAGCACCATGTACAAACTTGGCAGCACGGTTCTCAATGAAAAAACGGTTCTGATCTATCCAAAGACGGCCGACAAGATCAAACAGTATGAAAATATGAAAATGCACACCTTCCATCTCAACTACATGGACGCTAAAAAGGCGATCAATTTAATCCGCAGCATGTTGCCGGCGCGCAAGATTTACGTCAATGAGGAGTCAAACTCCATTGTCGTGCGCGATACCAGTGCTACTGTCGATGTCATAGAAAAGCTGCTGGATGCCAATGACATACCGGATGCCGAGGTACTCCTTGACGTAGAGGTTATTGAGCTGAACGATAAGAATACCAAGAATGTGGGACTGTTACTGAGTCGTTATGCGGTCGATATCGCTGGCTTTAATCTCGACAGCGGACTTCAGCTGGCCGACAGGTTGAGCAAAGCTCAACAGACGGATTCCACCACCGACGCCGGTATTGGCAATCTGGTCAATGTGTTCACCTGGAACGGCTACGGCGGATTTGTAACGGTGCCCAGTGCTACCTATAATTTCGGCAAGACGGTGGCAAAGGGAGAGATCCTTTCAAATCCCAAGATCAGGGTAAAAAACAAGGAAAAGGCAAAGTTCACGGTTGGAACCCGGGTGCCGATCACCACCACCACGACCAACGGGACGGTCGGTGGCTACAGCGTCAATGTCCAGTATGTGGACGTGGGGGTAAAGCTCAATGCCGAACCGCTGATTCAGCTCAATAATTCCGTCGACATCAAGCTGAGCCTGGAAGTCAGTGCCATCGTGGGCCAGGAGACGCTGGCCGATGGGATAACAACCGTTGTCACTATCGGTACCCGCAACCTGGAAACCGTCCTCAGTCTCAAGGACGGAGAAACCAGCGTCATGGGCGGATTGAAATCCAAAGTAAATACCGACAATCAGAACAAGATATTTTTACTTGGTGACATTCCTTTGATCGGTCCGTTCATTTCCGGCAACAATTCCAGTAATGACAAGACGGAGATCGTTCTCGCCATTACCCCTCATCTGGTGCGGGGATTGATCTCGCCGCCGGCCACTGTTGCCTCTTTCATGTCCGGCAAAGAGGATGATCCCTCCCTTGCCACATTCCCTCCCTCGTTAGAGGAGGAGATGACAGACAATGGAGCTGTGTGGCAGGCGCCCGGGCAGGGCACAGCACAACCGGCCGGCATACCGCCGCTTCCGTCTTCCCCGGCCGGCCCGCAACCCGGTATCCCGCAGGTTCCTCCGGTGCCGCAGACTGTTCCTGCCCCCGTTGAAATGCAACCCGGTGCGATTCCTTCCGGATCAGGGGCGCCTACACCGCAGATGCCGAACGCTACGGTGAAAAAAGGGCAAATTCTCATAGCAGCGCCCGCGACGGGCACTCTGGGAGAGCCTTTTACTTTGGATGTACGTGCCGAAAATGTCGAGTCCTTCACGGCGGCACCATTTTCGCTGACATTTGATCCGGCACTCGTTGAGCTAGTCTCCGTTGCTGAAGGGGCCTCCTTGAGAATGCCCGGCATGCAAACCAACTTTTCCAGTTCCTTGGACCCAGCCGGCAGTGTCAAAATAAGTCTGCAGTTATCAGGGGGAACATCGCTTGACGGCGGAAGCGGAGTTCTGGCAAAGCTGGTCTTCCGCTCCAAAAAACAGGGGAGTGCGGCCTTCGGGTTTCGGGACGTTGCCTTCACGTCGGCCAACGGAACCCCTGTGCCTGTCGTCCCGGTAGCCGCCACGGTGCTCATTCAGTAAAACATGATGAATCTTCTTTGGAAAAGAAAAGGGGTTACCCTCCTTGAGCTGATAGTAGCCATCAGCATCCTGACCATCCTGGTTGCCGGGATAGTTCCGCTGACTCGTCTGACGGCGAAGAGAACGCGGGAAATCGAACTGCGGCGGAATCTCCGGGTTATGCGTACCGCCATTGATGATTTCAAGAAGACCTACGACAAAGCTGTGGATGAAAAGAAAATTCCCACGGCGGTCAACAAGTCCGGTTACCCCGAAACGTTGCTTCAGATGGTGGAAGGTTTTGATTTTGGCGGCCTGTATGCCTACAAAAAGAAGTTTCTGCGCAGGATTCCGGTTGATCCGATGACTCCGCCGGATCCCGGTGAAGAGCCCGAGTGGGGGTTGCGTTCCTATAGTGATCAGCCTGATTCCACCTCATGGGGCGGGGAAGATGTTTATGATGTGTATTCACTCAGTGAAGGAACCGCAATTGACGGCACAAAATACAGTGACTGGTGAAATTTTACGGAACGGACGGTTCGAAAGAGGTCGGCGGGGCTTTACCTTGATAGAGCTGATGATTGTTCTTTCAATCATCGGTATTCTGGCATCGATTGCTGTTCCAAATTATCAACGGTGGGTGATCAGGGCGAAGGAAGCCACGCTGAGCGACAGCCTGAATAATTTCCGCAAGACCATCGACGAGTATTATGCCGACCAGGGCAAGTATCCGGATACGCTTGACGACCTTGTTGCCAGAGGCTACCTGCGGGGCCTGCCGACCGATCCCTTTACCAAAAGGAACGATAGCTGGATAACGGTAGCTCCTTCCGCAGCAGAACCGGTAGTGTCCGATCCGTCATTGCCGCCGGTAACCACTCCGGTCAAGGAACTCGGCAATGTCTACGATGTCCATAGCGGATCCAACCTGGTCGGAACCAACGGTGTGCCCTATAATGAGTGGTGAAGCAGTGGCTCGCTAATCGCAGATGCTTTATTCCACGAAGGTTACGCGATTTATTTCCTTGAGGGTCGTTTCACCGTTCAGAAGTTTTTCTATTGCCGACTCCCGCAGAAAGACCACGCCCGCTTCACGGGCTTTTTGCTTTAGTTCGGTTGTGGATGCCTTTCTGATGATCAGGTCGCGAATACTGTCGTTCATGTCGAGAAGTTCCACGATGGCGGTCCGTCCGTGGTAGCCGGTGCCGTTGCAGGCGTCACAGCCTTGCGCCTCATAGAGTGTGGATTCCGCGGCGCGTACCGGATTGATACCGGAATCCAGCAGGACCGCGTGGGGGTAGTGAGTCGGACGCCGGCAGCTGGGACAGAGCCGTCGTACCAGTCGTTGCGCCATGACACAGTTGAGACTGGAGACGAAGTTGTAGGGATCGATGCTCATGTGGAAGAAGCGACCGATCACGTCAAAGACATTGTTGGCGTGAACGGTGGTAAAAACCAGGTGTCCTGTCAACGCTGACTGGACGGCAATCTGGGCGGTTTCAGCGTCGCGAATTTCCCCCACCATGATTTTGTCCGGATCATGGCGCAGGATAGAGCGCAGTCCCCTGGCAAAAGTCAGCCCTTTCTTCTCGTTGACCGGGATCTGAAGAATGCCGTGCAGCATGTATTCGACCGGGTCCTCAATGGTGACGATTTTTTCCTCGCCGGTGTGGATCTCGGTCAAGGCTGCATACAAGGTCGTTGATTTCCCGCTCCCGGTTGGCCCGGTCACCAGAACCATGCCGTACGGTTCGTGAATCTTCTTGCGAAACCGCAGAATCTCCCGCGAGCTGATACCGAGGCTTTCCAGGGTTAACCCTTGCAGATTGCTGGCGATTGACTCCTTGTCGAGGATTCTGATTACTGCATCCTCTCCCAGAACGCTGGGCATAATGGAAATTCGAAAATCGATCGACTTCGCTCCCAGGCGGATCTTGAAACGTCCGTCCTGGGGGATGCGACGCTCGGAGATGTCCAGTTCACTCATAACCTTGAGACGCGATATTATCGGCGCTTGAAACTGGATGCCCATCGGTTTGCTGGCTTTGTAGAGTACCCCGTCGATGCGGTACTTGATGACCACACCTTCCTGGCTTGTTTCAATATGGATATCACTGGCACGGCGGTTCATGGCGTCCAGAATCGTGGTATTGAGCAGCTTGATGATCGGGCTGGTGTCTTCGGAAATGCCCTCAACCGACAAGATCTCTTCGCCGTGGTCGTTTTCCTTCACCAGCTGCAGCATGAAGTCTTCCGAAACTTCCCGCAAGACCCTGCTGGTTGCCGTGCCGGCCTTGAAGAAATCCGCTATGGCTGATTCGGTTGCCACTCGGATCTGTATCTGACGGTCAACCAGCAGCTCCATTTCGTCCAATTTGAGCACGTCAGTGGGATCCGAAACAGCTACTGCCAAGGAGTCATCATCCATTTCCAACGGTACGATACGGAAACGGTGAACGAAGTCGGCCGGCAGAGCCGCCAGTACATTTTCGTCGACTTTATAGTGGCTCAGGTCAATGAATTCGAGGCCGAATTGTTCCGCCAGGGCTTGCGCCAGGGCCTCTTCGCTGATCAGACCTTCCTGGAGGCAAATCTTTCCGAAACGCTCTTCACCCAAAGCGATTTTGTCCACGATGAGGGGCAAATATTCAGCCGCAAGGGATCCCCTTTCAATAAGAATTGTTCCGATATCTTTTTTCTGGTACGCCATTTTCTTCACAACACCCTTCCGTTCCGGAAATAGAATTCTGTGTCTTCACGCCATTAATTTCGTGGCGGGTTTGTCCGAGAGGCCGCCAGTTGATTGGCGGTCGTAACATAATCAATTACTGCGGCATCGGCATTCTGCCGGTCAAAGAGGTGCAGAGGAGGCGCGACGCTAAGCGGATACTCAGTCATGTTTCCGGCAAAAGCCACGGTTACCGACGTTGCGAGGGTCCCGCGCGCAGGCAGGATTACCAGGATCCATACGCCCCTGTCGGTCATCCTGGCGGAGACGCAATGACCTTTGGAGACGGAAAATATTGGTGGCATCCCGTTGCGAGCCGGCAGCCTCAGGGTAATGTTGGCCAGAGAGCTACCGTCCGACAAGATCACTGCCGGTTCCTGCTGGAAGACACCATCCCAGCGCATGAACAGAGCGTCTCGAGCCGCTTGTGTTTTTATTTCGGAATGGGCTCGGAAACGGTCCAGCACGCTTTCTTTGCGATCAAACTGTGCTGTTTGACCGGGGGGAAACTGCATACCCGGCTGGTTCATTTGTGCTCTGGCGGAAGACAAGGAAAGCGACGCGAAGATGGTTACGCCAAAGGCGATAATTCCCAGCCGCCTCAGTCTGGCAAACAGTTTGCCGGACGTACCGTTTCCGGACAGGTTTCGCAGGCTGGGCGAAGTGCGGTGGCGCGGACGATGGTGCTCGTCTGCCGGGTGAGTCCTGAAAAACAAAGGGCATGTCTGCAAACTTTCAGGCATGGATAGTTCCTGTTAGTCGATGAGAGAGGGCAGGCCGTTATCAAGGAAAGCGGTCGGGGTGCGAGTGGCCCTGAAACATGTCTGGTAAGTATATCGCACTTGGAGCGAGCGGCACAAGAGCCGAAATTTCGGCAAAACGGTTCGCTTCGCATGAGCTGGCCGACTGGGCCGGTAGAGCGGAGGGAGAGAGTCGAAACAACCATGCCGGATTGAAAAAACCGCTGCTGTTTGATATTCTACCGTAACACGGTAGCGTGTCGATGAAAAAACTTAGGAGCTGTAAACAAATAACATGGTCATCTTACATCTCATCTTCAGGCCATCTTTGATGCACTCGCAAGAATCAAAAACACCGATTCACGTCATTCCCGTGAAAACGGGAATCCAGGAATTTATTTACAACTCCTAAGCCCGGTGATAGGTGGGGCATCTTTTCCTACAATCGAGAGACCATGAAAAAATTATTGAACAACAATGGCTTTGCGCTCCTGGCGGTATTGATGATCGTGATAATCATGGGAATTTCCCTGGGGGCGGTCGGGCTGTCCTGGCGTATCATCATGCAGCGCGAACGGGAGGAGGAGCTTCTTTTCCGCGGAAGCCAGATGCGGGATGCCATCTCTCGCTGGTATGCGCTCAAATCAGTTGATCAGGCGGCCATGCCACTCCGGGATCTGAAGGATTTGCTGAAAGATCCTCGTACCCCCCAGACAGTGCGCTACCTGCGTCGCCTGTATAACGATCCCATGACAAACTCGGACTGGGTGCTGATCAGCGACCCGTCAAAAGGAATCCAGGGCGTGGCAAGCACCAGCCAGGAGAAACCGTTGAAAACGGCCGGGTTCCCGGATGACCTGCAGGGTTTTAACGGCATGACACGGTACAGCGAATGGCGCTTCATCTATGCTCCTTCAGCACCGCAGCAGGGAGCTTCAATCCAGACGCCGTCGCTTCCGCCAGGCACCGTGCCACCGGTTCCCGACGCACAGCCACCTGCTCCGGGGAATCCGTAAGGTGATGTTCGGGTACCAAACATCAGGGCGCCGATACCTGTACCACCGAACTGCTCTCACCATTGGGGTTCAGCACCTGCAGGGTGAAGCTCTTCACTGCGGAATCATAGGGATACCGTTGGTAGATGATCCTGTTGCAGTCCACATAGATCACTTTTTCCCTGTCAGCCGGATTCGACGAAGCCGGTATCATGGATTTTCCTTCCACAACGACCGTTGAATTACTCC
>Ga0351948_1009_pt1 | contig 24284 bp, 23 predicted proteins | sample BONcelT113001G14_FD_206852 | JGI IMG/M metagenome (GOLD analysis project Ga0351948, IMG submission 206852) | Enriched cells from coal bed in the Powder River Basin, Montana, United States - BONCAT cells T11 rep3 HSBNCT.T11.300.1.G14 ...
TCAAGGAGCAGCAGTTTTGGTTTTGCCATCAGGGCCCGGCCGATGGCGAGCATCTGTTGTTCACCGCCGGAAAGCGTACCGGCCATCTGCTTTCTTCGCGTGGCAAGCTGCGGAAAAAGGGTAAACATGTCTTCAATATCGTTCTTGATAACCGCCCGCCCCTCGCGGCCACGAAAGCGGAGATAGGCGCCGAGTTCGAGATTATCCGCCACGGAAAAATCCTTGAAGACCTGTCTTCCTTCAGGAACCTGGGATATGCCCATTTCGACAATGCGATCCGGCGAGAGATTGCCAAGGGAGACACCTTCAAAGAGTACCTCACCATCTCTTGGCGGCGTTATGGCGGAGAGAGAGTTGAGAATTGTCGTCTTGCCGGCGCCATTTGCCCCGATCAGCGATACGATTTCTCCGGCATTCACATGCAGCGAAACATTCTTCAGCGCGTGAACCTGACCGTAATAGGTATTGATATTTTTAATTTTCAGCATATTTTCACCACATCAGCCCTCACCAAGATAGGCGGTAATTACCTTCTGGTTTTCCTGTATCTCGCGGGGAGTTCCCTCGGCAAGCTTTTCCCCAAGATTGAGCACCATGATCGAATCGCAGATATCCATGACCAGTTCCATGTCATGCTCCACCAGGACAACCGTAACTCCGGTGGTGCGGATTCTTTGGATCAGCTGTCCGAGATCGGCAGTCTCACGGGCATTGAGTCCGGCGGCAGGTTCATCGAGCAGAATGATTTCCGGCTCGAGGGCCAGGGCACGAGCTATTTCCAGAAGACGACATTTGCCGAAGGGCAGATTTTCCGCCGTCTCGGAGGCATGGTCGGCTATGCCTGCGAATTCGAGACATTCCAGGGCCTTGGTGCGAATACGCCGCTCTTCCCGATTGACACCGGGCAGCTTCAGGGCCGAGGAGAGAATGCCGCTGCGGCTCTTGGTATGGAGACCGATCATGACATTTTCCAGGACTGTCATCCGGCCGAACAATTCAACGTTCTGAAAGGTTCGGACCATGCCGCGCCGGGCCAGCCGTTCCGGCGGAAGCTGGGTAATCTTTTTATCGGCAAGAAAGACCTGCCCCGAAGTCTGGCGATATATTCCCGTTATGATATTGAAGAGCGTTGTTTTGCCGGCGCCATTGGGGCCGATGACTCCCTTGATTTCACCCTTGGCAACCGAAAAGGAAACCTCCCGAAGCGCGGTGATGCCGCCGAAAACCTGAGTAATATTTTCGACCCTAAGCATTTTCCTGCCTCCCCGCTTTGAATTTTGCCAGGTATGGCAGCAGCAGCGCCGGGATTCTCACCAACCCGCCGGGCAAGTACATGGTCATGAGAACCAGCAGGAGTCCGTAGAAGACGATGTCATAATCCTGCAGGGTCCGCAGAAACTCGGGAAGCAAGGTCAGCAGAGCGGCTCCCAGGAAAGAACCGTACACAGTCCCGAGACCGCCAATGACTACCATGGTCAGAAGTTCGACGGAAAAATTGAAGCCGAATGAGGCCGGCGAAATGAACGTCATGGTATGAGCATAGAGACTTCCCGCTATCGAAGAAAACACTGCGGAAAGCGCGAAAACCTGTACTTTCAGCAGCCGGGCATTGACGCCCATGACCCGTGCCGCAACCTCCGAATCATTGATTGCCCGCAGGGCCCGCCCGATACGGGAGTTGACCAGATTCACCGAAAACAGAATCATCAGCAGGGCAAATCCCCAGATGAGATAGTAATTCTTCGTATCGCTGTCAAACTGGAACTCGCCGACCGAAAAATAGGGTATGCCGCTCAGGCCGGAAGGCCCGCCGGTAAGATCAATCGTTTCATTGAAAAAGATGTAGATAATAATGCCGAACCCGAGCGTTGCCATCGCCAGGTAATGCCCCTTGAGTTTGAGGATCGGAAAGCCGATGGCAAAGGCAATAAGCCCCACGATACACGCGGCAAGGACCAGTGCCGTCCAGGGATTCATCCCGTAGGTGGCCGTCGCGACGCCCGATATGTAGGCACCCAGACCAAAAAATGCTGCCTGCCCGAGGGAAATCTGGCCGGCATAGCCGAGAAGAAGATTGAGTGCCAGCGCCAGCATGGTATTGATTCCCACGAATACCAGCACATTCAGCAGGTAGCCGCCCGCAAAAACAACGGGCATGACGAGCACGGCAACGGAGAAGAGAAGATATTTCAGCAGAACCTGTCTTTCGGTACCCATAGTATGTCAGACCCTTTCCGTATCAGCCTTTTTAAAGAGTCCCTGCGGACGGACAAAAAGGATCAGAAGCAGGATTATAAAGGCAATGGCATCCTTGTATCCCGACGAGATCAGCCCTGCGCCAAAGGCCTCGAGCACCCCGAGAATAAGACCGCCGAAAACAGTTCCAATGCCACTGCTCATCCCGCCGATGATGGCGGCGCAAAAACCCTTCAAGCCAAGCATGATTCCCACGTCGTAGGAAGTCATGGTGAGAGGAGCGGTGATGATACCGGCCACGGATCCCATGGCGGAACTGATGGCAAAGGCAATGAGCACCATTCTCTTCACATCGATCCCGACCAGGCTGGCAGCGCGGCGATTATGCGAACAGGCGCGCATCGCCTTGCCGCTGACGGTGTGATAGAAAAAGAACCGGTTGATGATAATGATGAACAGCGTAATGCCGAAGATCCACAGGTGCTGGGGAAGGAGTGTCGCCCCGCCTATCATCAGCGGCTCATTCCCGGTAAACATAGGCAGTGAGTGGGTATCCTTGCCCCAGATCAGCATCGCGATGCCTCTGATCAGAATACTTCCGCCGATGGTTATGATGACCAGAATGAGCGGCGAAGCATTCCTGAGGGGACGGATCGCCAGGCGTTCGAAAAGCACGCCGATTGCCGTGGTGAGAAGTATGGCAAGAACCATTGCGGCAAGGAGCGGAAATTTGGCAACCGAGAGGAAATAGTAGGTCAGCATCCCCCCCAGCATGAAAAACTCTCCCTGGGCAAAATTAATGATACCGGTCGAGTTGTAAATGATTGCAAACCCGATTCCGATAAGCGCGTAGATCGCTCCGGTGGAAAGCCCCGATAGAAGATATTGAAGTAGCTGATCAGACATAAGCCCTTTTCTTAGGGACTCGGAACTTACTGATGTACCAGTTTTTATGCTCAGATTTGGGCCAGATTTGTCGTTCCTGATTGAGTAAAACCGCAGGCGTAGCAGGGCTACGCTGAGGATTTTGCGATTGAAGGAGCGGCAAAGATGGTCTGAAGATGAGATGTAAAACGGTATAGTAGTAAGTTCCGAGTCCCTTATAAGTGTCTTCCCCCAGAAAGGGTCGAGAAAAAGAGACGCCCTTTACGGGCGTCTCAATAAAGATGAACTCACAAAAAGTCGTCATACCCGCGGCTTGTGCGCAGTAGCCCTAGCGAAGGAGCAAAGCGGGTATCCAGTGAAGTTGTAACTCACTGTAATTCCTGGATTCCCGTTTTCACGGGAATGACGGTACATCGTACATTTCAACTTTTTGCGAAAGCATCAATAAAGCCAGGATGATGATTACCAACCGGTACGAACCGGCAGAACAGGGTTTCGGCTGCCCGGTACAGCGGCCGCCGGAACCGTTGCCATTACAGCTATTTTACCAGGGCCCAGTCGCCATCCTTGACCTGGACGAGAACAAAAGCGTCTTTCGTGAGTCCACTGTGATCGGTCGCGGAATAATTGAAGATGCCGCCAATTCCGGCGAAATTCCTGGTTTTTTCAAGCTGTGAGCGGATAGCGGCCCGCGTCGGTCCGCCCCTCTCGATGGCACCCTTCAACAGCATCATTGCATCCCAGGCATGCCCGCCGAAATGATCTCCTTCAGTCTTGTAATGCTTTTGATATTCTTTCACGTAGGCGAGGAGAGCTTTTTTCTGTTTATCGGACTTCGGCAACAGGTCCGCTACCAGCACCCGCCCGGAAGGAAGTATAATCCCTTCAGCCGAACTGCCGGCGAGCTCGATGAATTTCTTTGATGACACGCCATGACTCATGAAGAGAGGAATGCTGAGGCCAAGCTGCCGCGCATTTCGGGCAATGATTGCCGGGCCGGGGTTTGTTCCCCAACAGATGAGAGCCTGCGCCTGTAAACCGCGAATTTTTGTCAATTGCGGTGTCATGTCGGTGTCCTTCGGGCCATAGGTATCGTCAGCGAGAATGATAATACCATAGCGGCCGGCCAGAGCCTTCAATTGCTCACGACCGGAGGAGCCGAACGAGTCGGAAACCGTCAGGATCGCAACCTTGGTAAGCTTGTTCTTAACCAGGTGCTCATAGATTTTCGTAACGGCCAGGTAATCGTTCTGGGCCGTCTTGAAAACCCACGGTTTGACCGGTTCGGTAATTTTTGCTCCGGCTGAACAGGAAATGAGGGGCACTTTCGCCCTCTCCACCAGCGGGATAACCGCCATCGTGTCACCGGTGGTGCTTGGCCCGATGATGGCAACGACGTCTTCTTTGATGAGACGCGTCGCCGCCTGAACCGCCTTCGTGGCATCGCCCTGGGTGTCCATGACGATGAGTTCAACTTTTTGCCCTTTGATTCCTCCGGCAGCATTGATCTGGTTTACGACCATCTCCGCGGTATTTCGCTCCGGTTCTCCGAGGAAGGAGGCGGGGCCGGTCACCGCAAAAAGGGCTCCGACCTTGATTGTAGGAGCGGCTGAAGCCAGTGCCACTGAGGCAAGGACAAACACAGCCGAGAGAAATAGTTTGTGAAGTTTTTTCGTTACCATGGTATTTCCTCCAGTGATTCCCAATAGGATAGCTACCGTGCCAGGGCCCAGTCGCCTTTTGACACCGTAATCATTTCAAAGGCGGTGAGATCCAAACCGTTATGGTCGGTGGGTGACATGGTAAAGACCCCGGAGACACCAACCATGTTTCGGATTTGTTCTATACCCTTTCTGATTTTGTCCGGAGTTACCCCGGACTTCTTGATGGCAGCTACAACCAGCTGAAAACCATCGTAGGCATATCCTCCGAAGGTGGAGGCTTCAACACCGAATTTATTACGGTACGCCTGGTCATACTCCTTGAGAAGCTTCACCTGCGGATCTTTCTTGGAAATAATATCGTACACGGCAAGTTTGCCGGCCGGTAGAGTTACTCCTTCTGCCGAAGGTGCTCCAGCTAGTTCGATGAACTTCTTCGACGCGACACCATGACTCTGATAGAGGGGCGTGGTGATTCCCAGCTGCCGCATATTTCTCGTTACCACTGCCGGGCCGGGATTTGTCCCCCAGCAGATAACCGCATCCGGGTTTGCACCACGAATCTTGGTAAGCTGCGGCGTCATATCAGTATCCTTCGGCGAAAACACCTCGTCTGCTACAATGGTGAAACCTTTTTTCGCAGCCAGGATCTTGAGTTGTTCCCTGCCTGAAGCGCCGTACGAATCGGATACGGTAAGCAATGCAATTCGCTTCTGACCTTTCTTGGCGGCAAAGTTATAGATTTTCTCGGCGGCAACCTGGTCGTTTGCCGGCGTCTTGAAGACCCAGGCCTTGACCGGTTCGGTGATCTTCACCCCAGCGGCACAGGAGATAAGGGGAATCCGTTCCCGTTGCACCAGTGGAATGACAGCCATGGACTCGCCGGTGGTACTGGGGCCGATAATGGCAACGACCTTGTCATTTTTGATGAGTTTGGTCGCCAGTTGCACCGCTTTGGTGGCATCACCCTGGGTGTCATAGATAAAGAGCTCGATCTTTGCCCCATTCACGCCACCTTTGGCATTAACCTCCTGAACCAGCATTTCCAGAGTGTTCCGCTCCGGTTCACCCAGAAACGAAGCCGGGCCGGTAACAGAAAATAGCCCGCCGATCCTGATGGTTGGGGCAGCCTGAGCTACTGTTGCCATAGCAATCAGCAGCGCGACGGATACAAGCGACACGAGTCTTCCCATAGATCCTCCCATTCACGGTAATAAAATAATTGCAACCTGCATAATAAGTACTTCTTTTGCTACATCTGGTACAGTCGTTCACCTTCCAGAACACTGAAACCTTTCGCTACCAGGCACTGGATAGCATTATCCGTCTCGTCGAAGCGGAAAATAATGACCGCGTTTCCACCACAACGTTCCACAAAAGCGTACATATACTCAACATTGATGCCTTCTTTGTCGAGCGCGTGGAGAATCTCCGAGAGACCGCCCGGTCGGTCCGGAACTTCGATGGCAACCACCTCGGTCTTGCTGACGGTGAACCCTTTCTCCTTCAGAATCTGCTTCGCCTTTTCACTGTCATTGACAATCAGACGCAGGATACCGAAATCACTGGTATCGGCAAGGGACAGTGCTCGGATATTTATTCCGGCCTCACCCAGAACGCTGGCAACTTCGGCAAGACGCCCCGATTTATTTTCAATAAAGATCGAGATCTGTTCTACTTTCATGGTTCCCTCCTTTTCGGTTACTTCACCCTCTTATCAATCACCCTTTTTGCTTTACCCTCGCTGCGCATGATGGTTTTCGGTTCCACCAGGCGGACCTTGCAGGTGATGCCGAGAAGGTCTTTGATCTGCTTCTCGATTGTGGAAGCCAGAAGTTGGAGATGTTTCACCTCATCGGAAAAGAGTTGTTCATCAACCTCCACCTGCACCTCGAGGCTGTCAAGGTTATCCTTGCGATCAACAATCAATAGGTAATGCGGTTCGACTCCCTCCACCTGCATAAGGATCGATTCGATCTGTGAAGGGAAGACATTCACGCCACGGATGATGAGCATATCGTCGCTGCGGCCGCTCATGCGGGCAATACGGGCGTGGGTGCGGCCGCATATACACGGCTCATAGGTGATGCTGGTTATGTCACGGGTACGATAGCGAAGAAGAGGAATTCCCTCTTTTGTAATGGTCGTGATCACCAGTTCACCCAACTCTCCCTCTGGAACCAGTTTTCCGGTCTCGGGATTAATGATTTCCGGAATAAAATGGTCCTCCCAGATGTGGAGTCCGCATTTTGCTTCCTGACACTCTATGGCAACACCCGGCCCCATGATTTCGGACAGGCCATAGATGTCGATGGCACTGATCTTGAGTTTGTCCTGGATCTCCTGGCGCATGGATTCGGACCAGGGTTCTGCACCGAAAATGCCTACCCGGAGATTCAGCGTGGTGATATCCACGCCCTCTTCATGGGCTGCTTCGGCAAGGTAGAGAGAGTACGAGGGGGTACAGGTAAGAACGGTGGAGCCAAAATCCTTCATGATCAGGATCTGGCGTTTGGTGTTTCCTCCCGACATGGGGATAACCGAAGCCCCGAGGTTCTCCGCACCATAGTGAGCGCCAAGTCCGCCGGTGAACAGGCCGTAACCGTATGCGTTATGGATGATATCGCCTTTATGGACCCCGGCCGCGACAAAGGATCGGGCCATCAGTTCCGTCCAGGTGCTGATATCCTTCCGGGTATAGCCGACCACGGTTGGTTTCCCGGTGGTGCCGGAGGAGGCATGGATTCGGACGATGTCTTCCATCTTCGCTGCGAAGAGACCATAGGGATAGGAATCCCGCATATCCTGCTTCAGGGTAAAGGGAAGATTGTGCAGGTCATCGAGAGATGTTACATCGCCGGGAACGATGCCATGTTTTGAGAAAGTCTCTCGGTAAAACGGCACATTGGCACACACTCTCTCCAGCATCCCTTGAAGTCGCTTCAGTTGCAGGGCCTCCAGCGCCGGCCGGGGCAAAGTCTCTATTTCCTCGTTGAAATACATTCCTCATCACCTCTCTGGTTGGCTGCCGAATCTCGGCCTTACAGTTCCCGTCCCAACTGAAAAGCCTTTCTGTTCACATCCAGGGCCTTCGAGGGAACCATCTTTTCAAGTGCCTGCATCCAATATGATTCGGCAATGTCCAGACGCCGGGAGACCGCTCCGAGCAAAACCGTGTTGGCTGCCCGCAGATTTCCCGCCTCCCTGGCAAGACTCTGACCGTCGACCAGCAGGAAATCGGGGAACTGTTCACGGATTTTTTCCGCCAAACCCTCAGGATAGATCTCCTGACCCATCAGAACCGAAGAGGGGGGGATTTCCAGGTCATTGACGACCACGGCGCCGCCTTTCTTCAGCAGAGGAAGGTAGCGATAGGTTTCCATCAGTTCGAAACCGAACAGGATGTCCCCCTCCCCCTCCGGCACCAGGGGAGAAAATACCTCCTGTCCATACCGGACATGGGACACGACGCTGCCGCCGCGTTGCGACATGCCGTGAATCTCACTTTTTTTCACATCATACCCAGCCAACATAAAGGTCTCGGAAAGGATTTCCGAAGCCAGCAGAATTCCCTGCCCGCCAACCCCGACCAGTAAAATATTGATTACCCGTTCGCTCATTTTGACCTCCCGATAGCACTGAACTTGCAGAGTTGCCGACAGACATCACAGCCTGTGCAGAGGGTCGGATCAATATGCGACATTCCCCTGACACCTTCGTTCGGATGCCACTGGATTGCCGGGCAGCCGATCTTCAGGCAGGCACGGCAGCCGGTGCATTTTTCCGTATCCACCACATAGAGAGGTCCGCGCAGAAAAACACCGACACGTTTGACCAGAACGCAGGGTTTGTCGGTAATAATCACCGATGGCTCCGGACGCTCCATTTCCTCCTTGAGGGCCTTCTCCGTCTCGTCAAGGTCAAAGGGATTCACCACCCGTACGTGGCGGACACCAATAGCCCGGCAGAGCTCGGCGATATCCATCCGATGGGTTGCTTCGTTGCTCAGGGTATGTCCGGAGGCGGGGTTGTCCTGCCGGCCGGTCATGGCGGTGATGCGGTTGTCGAGGATAACGACGGTTGCCGGCACCTTGTTGTACACCATATCCATCAGGCCGTTGATACCGGTATGGCAAAAAGTCGAATCACCGATTACGGCAACAACCTTCTTGCGTTCCTCTTCGGAAACTGCTTTCACGACCCCGGAAGCGTTGCCGATGGAGGCTCCCATGCAGACACAGGTTTCCATGGTAGACAAGGGAGGCAGAAAACCGAGTGTATAGCAGCCGATATCTCCGGTAACATAGGCGTTCAAGTGTTTCAAGGCATAAAAAACACCTCGATGGGGACAACCTGGACACATGTTAGGCGGCCGCCCGGGGAGCGGCACTGGCGGTGGCTGCTCTTCGTGAGCTGGTAAGGAATCAACAGCTATCCCCTGGCCGGCAAAGGCCGTACGGATTCTTTCAGGAGTAAGTTCACCGCACAGGGGGAGGAAATCCTTGCCGGAAACGAAAATGCCCTGCGCCTTGATCTGCTCTTCGAAGAAAGGATCCAATTCTTCCACAACAAAAAGCTGGTCCACCGCCGCAGCAAATTCGCGAATCATCTCCATGGGAAGCGGGTGAACCATACCGAGCTTGAGGGTGGAAAAGTCTGGGAAGATTTCACGTACGTAGTGGTAGCAGACACCAGAGGTTATGATACCGATCTTTGCGTCACGCACTTCCATGCGATTGACCGCCATGGTGTTTGCCGCGGAAGAAAGCTTTCTCATCCGCTCCTCCACCAGCGGGTGGCGGACACGGGCATTCGATGGCAGCATAACCTGCTTGGCAGCGTTTTTCACCAGGGCAGGCACCGGGAGATCACGAACGGGGTCTGCAAGGGTAACGATTGATTTACTATGGGAAATTCGCGTTGTCGTTCTCAGGAAGACCGGGGTGTCATACTGTTCGGAGAGTTCAAGAGCAAGGCGGGTAAACTCCTTGCATTCCTGCGAATCGGCCGGCTCCAGCATCGGAATCTTGGCAAATTTGGCATAATTGCGATTATCCTGCTCATTCTGGGAAGAGTGCATTTCCGGGTCATCAGCCGTGATCAGGACCAGGCCACCTTTGACACCGGTGTACGAAAGAGTAAAGAGCGGATCGGCAGCGACGTTGACCCCAACGTGCTTCATGGCAACGAGCGCCCTGGCTCCAGCAAAAGATGCGCCGATGCCCACTTCCAGAGCGACTTTCTCATTGGGAGCCCATGAGGCATCGATTTCTTTGTAAAGGATGACGTTTTCCAGAATTTCCGTGGATGGAGTCCCCGGATAGGCACTGGCAACCTTGACGCCGGCCTCGTATGCCCCACGAGCAATCGCCTCATTACCGGAAAGAATTTCTCTCATGGAATAAATGCCTCCTTTACAAAAAAATACGGGGATCGCTCCCCGGAATCGCCTGGAAATATACAAATAAACTACTGTTTCTGTCAACTGCAAACTGGTTGTGTTTCACGATGGATCAGATGTGGCTGATTTGTTTCCTGACGGGGCAGACTATTTGATGCTCAGAAGCAAACCTTCCAGGAGCCCGAATTCACTGACTGTCAAAAATTCGTAGCCGAAATGCTCCATTGTTCGGATGGTGAGGAGAGTTCCGGCAAGAATCAGGTCCTCTCTTCCCGGTTGAATTCCGGGAACCAGCAGTCGCTGTTCCAGGGACAGGGGAAGAATGCGGGTGTAGATGTTGCGGATGGCATCACGTGACAAAATATGTCCATGGACACTCCTGGTGGTATAATCAGCCAGCTTCAAGTCGATCCCTGCCAAGGTGGTCGGTGTACCCGCTGTGCCGATAAGTTTGCTGGCGGGGAGAGCTTCCGAGTAACCGGCCAGCGCCAGATCCGCGGAAAGTCCTTCCAACTCGCGTTTGATCTTGTCCTCCATTGCCGGAATACTTCGCTTCCCTTCGGTTAACCTGACGACACCGAGAGAAAGACTTTTTGTAAACAGGAGTGACTCGTCCTGCGCCAGGGTATACTCGGTGCTGCCACCACCAATATCGAAAACAAGGGAATTTCCCCGCCCCGGAAGGCCGGAGAATATTCCATGCAGTGTAAGCAGTCCCTCATCATGACCGTCAATCACCTCGAGGGAGATACCGGTTTCCTGTAAAACCTCGTTAACAAAATCTGTTCCGTTCACGGCATCCCGCACGGCACTCGTTGCAACAGCACGTATTTTTTTCACTTTGTGGCAATGAATCTTATCGGCAAAATCACGCAATACGGCCAGGGAACGTTTGCGCGCTGCTGGAGAAAGGCCTGTTTCTTTCGAGAACCCACCACCGAGACGGGTAATCTCCCGTGCAACGAAGCGCGTTTGAATTCGTGACCGGGAATCCACTGAGCCAATCAATAAACGGGCGCTGTTGGTGCCGAGATCAATAGCGGCATAGGTCATCTGCACTAGTGAATAGTCCTTCGTGTTTCGATAATTGTGTACGAGCAATCACCTATCTTGGTGAAAGCCGCAATGATCTCTATAAACAGGAGACCGGCGATGACCGTGCAATTTCCGGTGCTCAAGCGTACCAGATGATTTCTCTTCAGTATTTCCTCGCTGCTGAGGAGATTTTTCCTCAGTTCTCTGATTACCTCAGAGTTCGGCACATCAAAGCTATCGAGAGACTCAACCGCAAGATTCATCAGATATGAGGCTTGTTTGGCAAGTGACTTCAACTCGTCCATGGCCGTATCGGAAAAATAAACAGCGCCGTCCTTCTTGCGACGAAGACAATCGTGAATGATTTCACAATTATCCCCGATTCCCTCCAACTCATTGACAGCACTGAGGAGAACAGGGATCTCCATGGACTTTTCGGCAGCAGGGGCCTGGCGTGCGAGGAGCACCAGAAAACCGGAAATTTCCTTCTGCAGCACATCCAGCAGGTTTTCCTTCTGCTTAATCAGAGTTGACCTTTTCGCATTGAACTCATAAAACTGCTCCAGGGTATCGGACACCATGGAATAGGCTATCTGTGCCATTCGTTTCACTTCGTTTCCGGCCTGCAGGAATGCGAGCGTGGGAGTGTTGACAACCCGAAAATCGAGATACCGCGGTTGTGGCTCCATATCCAGATCGCCCTTCTCCGGGAGTATCTTTCCGGCTGAGCGGGCAAAAAAACCGATAAAGGGCAAAAATATCAGTGCCATGAAAATGCTGAAAAGTGTGTAGCTGTTGGCAACTGCCCTGGCAGTAACAGCCGGGAAAACTTCCGGTGGCGGTGACAGCGAAAACAGACTTCCCAGGTGGGGCGCCCCAACCCAGTGGCCAGAGGTCACCATGGAAACCACGGCAAGATAGAAGGGAAACAACAGGAGAACAACGGCAATGGAAACGACGGAAATAACCCCGTAGAAAAAAACCGTCCGCTTTGCCGTCAGGGTTCCACCGATGGCCCCTATTGAGGAAAGTGCCAGTGTTCCCAGCACTTCCCCGAGAGTCATGGCCGTAGCCTGCTCGAAACCGATGAAACCGCTTCCGGCCATGGCAAGAATCACCCCGATAGCGGCGCTGCCCGATTGAACCAGTAAGGTGATGAGTGCTCCGATAAGGACGTTGACAATGGGAACGTCAAAAAGGAAGAAGTGGGTTCCCCGGAAAAATTCGGCTTGTCCAAGAGGCAATAAGCGGCTCTCCATGATTTCAAGGCCGAAAAAAAGCAAACCGAAACCGAGCAGGACTTCACCGAAAAAAACCCATCTGCGTCGTTTGCTGAAAAATCGGAGAACAACGCCGACAAAAATAGCAGGCAAGGCAAGAAAAGAGATTTTAAAAGCGATGAACTGGACGGCCAACGCAGTGCCGAGCCCGGTACCTACAAGCATTCCGAGGGCTTGATACAAGGAAAGAAGCCCTGCATTGACAAATCCGATGATAAGGATTGACGCAGCCCCGCTCGACTGCAAAAGCGAGGAGAGACAGCCTCCCATCAAAGCAGCGGAAAGGCGATTTCCGCCAAGTTTTTCAAGTATGCGGCGAATTCTCCCGCTGGCAAAACGCTGGAGACCGTCCGACATGGTCTTCATGCCGAAAACGAACAAGGCCAGCCCGCCAAGTGCCTCAAACAGCTGAAACAGCCGCATATGGTCAGACCCCGAATGTTCTACGTTGTGTTGGTTACAGTTCTAAATAGTTTCCATCCGAAAACTCCGGATGTGAAACTATTTAGTTTCAATTCGGAAACGAGGGTTTTTTCGTCCTTGCAAGAAACTTTTGCCTGCAAAAGTTGACAGCGAAGGCTGCCCGTAGGGCGAGTCCTCCGGACGAGTCAAAATCAAGGGTTTGCGCGGAGGCGTACACAAGTACGCCGCACAAGCATGCCTGCGGATTGACATAGCTAGGGCGGAAAAGAACCGTTTCCGGATGAAAACTAAAAAGGAGTGATCGACAGAGATGATACGCATGTATCTTTTCCAGACAGTTGACGCATGCGTTTGGACGCAACTCTTCGGTACCGATGGTAGCCGGCCTGCAAAGGATACTACTAAAACTCACCAAAATCAAAGGATTTGGTCAGTTATCAACCATTTCCTTCAACTCTTTTCCGACTTTGAAAAAAGGAAGTTTTTTGGGCTTCACCTTGATCGCTTCACCGGTTTTCGGATTGCGACCGACATACGGCTTATAGTCTTTGATAACAAAGCTCCCGAATCCTCTGATCTCGATTCGTTCACCTTCCTGAAGTGCTTCGGCCATTGAATCAAAAATTGTGTTGATAATTTCTTCGGATTTCTTGAAAGAAAGGTTCTTCCGTTCCGCGAGGGCTTCAATAAGCTCAGATTTGTTCATCTCTTCCTCCAGCAGTTCATTCTCCACCATCTCACGATAATCATTAAAAAGGACAAGATCTTGTGTAGCAATGCAGCTGTATACACTTGCCATTCGTGGCCGGGGAACTCAACCAAACCGAATGAGGTGCGAAACATATTATCAAAATTGAGCAGTGTTCGGAGAAAGTGATACACTTTTCACGGAACACACCTCACAAAAAACTGCCGTCTCACAACTCGTGCAGTAAGACCGTTCCCGGCAAAAACTCAAACACGGTTTTACTGAATTGCATACTTCGATCAGAATAGCGATCTTTTCGGCAACCAGGGAAGTAAGACAGCACGGTTTGGCTTGCAAGTTTCTTTCCCAAAAAGCGCTAATTCCTCTGCAAAATAGTTATACTCTCAATATGATACGTTTGGGGAAACATGTCTACGGCACAACTTGAAACAATTCCGTAGCCGTTTTTCTGCAGCGATGCCAGATCTCTCGCCAGCGTCGGTGGGTCGCAGGAAACATAAAGGATTTTTTCCGGCTTCAATTGCGGAAGCAGTTTTACGGTCTCAAGTGCCCCTGTTCTCGGCGGATCGAGAAGCACCACGTCAAAGAATTCCCTCCTCTGTGCCAATTCACGCACCCCCCTGGCCGAATCCTGGCGAAAAAAGCTGATATTTCCCTGTTGGTTCCTTCGGGCATTTTCAATAGCATCATCAATTGAACGAGCGAAATCCTCATACCCGACAACCTCTGCGCAATACCGTGCCAGGGGTAAGGAGAAGTTTCCGTTGCCGCAAAAGAGGTCCAGGACACGCTCTGTGCCCTTGAGCCCTGCCCAGCGTAGTGCGGTTTCTATCAACAGCGAGTTCTGCCGATAATTTACCTGCGAGAATCCGCCACAGCGAAAGGAAAACAACATTTCGGGAAATTCGGGATCCTGCTCGCGGGAAAAGGTGTAGGATAACCGTTCATCCCCCCAGACTTTTCTGATCGCTGCCTTTCTGCCGCGCTGGAGAAAGACGCCGGTAACCGGAATCCTCCCGGTGGTTTCCTGTCTGAGCCACTCGACTACTTCATCCTGCCGATCTCCGACATAGTGAAAAAGCACTGTTGCGTCGCCGGCACCACCCGTGACAACATCAATCTGGGGAACCTTGTCCGGCTCGGGAAACAAGGGCATAATCATGCGCAGCTGCTGAAAGATGAGGTTTACCTGATCGTTCGCAATGGCACAGCCGCACGGAATATCTATTACTTCATGGGTTCCTTTTCGATAAAAACCGATGGCAAGGTTTCCACCCTCGCAGCTGACCTTGAACTGAACCCGTGACCGATAACCGTATGGTTCCGGAGCGGAAAGGATCGGCAAGACCTTGTCACGTTCGATTCGTGTCGCCCGCATGAGGATTTCCGCAAAAATATCTTCTTTCGTCGTTCCCTGAAGATCATACGGCAGATGCTGCCAGCTGCAGCCGCCACACTGACCGAAAACCGGACACGGCGGTGCTATCCTCTGTGGTGAAGGGACAAGACACTCCAGGACCAGCCCCTCAAGGTAGGACTTCTTTTCGGTCACAATCCGGACGCGTACCGTATCTCCCACGGCCGTGAACGGCACGAAACAGACCTTACCGTCAACTCGTCCGAGTCCTGCACCACCAAAGGTCAAGGTATCGATGGTGACCAACTCTTCCCACAAAGGCATCTTTTGCATCAGATCGCACTCCGCTGCATCTTTTCAGCTACCTTGGTCAATTCCGACAGTACAAATTTTCGAGGAAAGTTTGTCATACCGAAATACGGGAGCGCAGTGGCGGCAAAAGAAGCAATCATCTCCTCACGCGCCTTTTCAATCTCGATAAAAGGTACCCCCATTTTTTCGACAATTCGTCGATAGGTGACAGAATCCCCGAGCAGTCCGCGCGCCTCGGCCAACCTCTCAGGCGAAGCGAAGAAATCCTCCCGGACGGCAACTTCACTCTCGATTTCCAACCTGACGAGATGGTAATCCTCATAATAACGGCGGGTTGCATCGTAGACCAGAACGGTCAACGAATTGCTCAGCTCAAATTTTCTGACACATGTTTTCATTGCTGGTGAAGCTCCTTACGAGGAAGATTGGGTCCCTGCGTGGAATGGTTATGGTCGAATACGGACAAAGATCCGTTTCTGATTCTGCTAGAGGATCAAACGTACCGTTCAGGTTACCTGATGAAATTAATGACCTTTTTCAGCAAGAAATTGCAAGATAATTTTTTTCAGGGGAGAGCCGGGTTCCTCGCGGATATCGTAGGACACCTGCATGACAGGCGTTGAAAGCGACATCAGGCGACGAAGGTCAATAGGTGTTGCCGACAGGATCAGTTCGCACGGGGTTGCCTCAATGCTTTGCCTGAGATCTTCGATCTGAGCCGGGCTGTAGCCCATGGCCGGCAGAACCCTGCCGATATGGGAATATGCTGCATAGGTTTCTGCCAGCGAACCAACAGCATAGGGGCGAGGATCAATAATGGTACCGGCTTCGAAATGGATGGCCGCGGCATACCCTGCCCCGGAAGCTAAGCCGCCGTGGGTAATGGATGGTCCATCTTCAATCACCAGCACCTTCCGCCCCACGACGGCAGACGGATCGGCAAGAGAAATCTGCGAGAGGGTGCGAATAACCCTGGCATCAGGGTTCAGCGAGTGTACGATCTTTTCAAGTCGATCAGAGACATGATCCGGGACGGTATTACTCTTGTTGATAATAACCAGCGACGCCCGACGCAGGTTCACTTCGCCGGGGAAGTAGCTGGTTTCATCACCACTGCGGAGAGGATCGACCAGGGTAATCTCGAGATCCGGGATAAAGAAAGGAAAGTCGTTGTTTCCCCCATCCCAGACGATCAGATCCCCTTCCCTTTCAGCCAATCGCAGAATTTTGGCATAATCCACACCGGCATAGACAACGGCACCCCGCGTGATGAGCGGCTCATACTCTTCCCGTTCCTCGATGCTGCAGCGATATAGTGCCAGGTCGTCAAAACTGGCAAACCTCTCAACCTCCTGTCTCACCAGGTCGCCATAGGGCATTGGGTGACGGACAACCACCGGGAGCAGCTTTTTCTCTTTCAGGATTTCACACAGATAGCGGGTAAGTTGACTTTTACCGCAGCCGGTTCTGACCGCACAAACCGAAATAACTGGCTTTCTGCTCTTCAGCATCGTGGCAGCGGGGCCCAACAGAGAAAAATCCGCGCCCAGGGAAAGCACCAGTGAGGCCTTGTGCATCAGTTCATCATGGGAGATATCGCTGTAGGAAAAAATCACCCGGTTCACGCGAAGACGGGTAATCAGTTCGGAGAGTCGTTCTTCTTCATAAATGGGAATACCTCGCGGGTACAGCTTCCCGGCCAGGGAAACAGGATACCGGCGGTCGGTGATATAGGGTATCTGGGCAGCGGTAAAGGCAACCACCCGAAAACGCGAATCATTGCGAAAACAGACATTGAAGTTGTGAAAGTCCCTGCCGGCCGCACCCATGATGAGAATCCGCTCGCGTTTCATGCCAGTCGATTTACTCCTTCCTCGAAAACAGTCAGGGCACGGTCGAGTTCCTGGTCCGTTGTCACGAGCGGCGGGATGAACCGGATAATGTTATGCTCGATACCACAGCTTATCAGGATCAATCCATTGTCCAGGCAATGGTTGATCACTTTTTCGCAGGAATCAGTATCCGGGGCGCCGTCAGGGGTGACAAACTCTATGCCGATCATAAAACCGGAGCCGCGAACCTGACCGATCACCGGATGCTTCACGGACAACTCCCGCAACCGGTCAAGTACCATCGCCCCCTTGGAGGAAGTCTGTTCCAGGAGGGCCTCGTCCCGGATAACGTCGATGGTTGCACGGGAAGCGGCACAGGAAACGGGATTGCCGCCAAAGGTCGTTCCATGGGCACCGCATGGCCATTGATCCATGATTTCTTTTCGTGCAACCACGGCCGAAAGCGGGAAACCGGAAGCGATTCCCTTGGCAACGGTCAGTATGTCGGGAACGACAGCCGCTATTTCCGACGCGAACCAACGGCCTGTCCGGCCCATTCCCGATTGAACCTCGTCGAAAATCAGCAGTATTCCGTGACGGTCGCAGATCTCGCGTAAAGCTGCCAGGAAGGCTGGTGGCGCCGGGACGTAACCTCCTTCACCGAGAAAAGGCTCAATGATGATGGCTGCTACCTCTTCAGCGGGAATCTTGTGCTTCAGCGTCTCCTCCAGATCCTGGATACAGCAGAGACGGCAGGTGTCAGGTTCCTGGCGAAATGGACAACGGAAACAGTAGGGGTACGGTACCTGGTAGACGGAAGGTAGCAGCGGATGGTACTTTCTGCGATACGCCGCCGAACTGGTAGTAACGGACAATGCGCCAAGGGTCCGCCCATGAAAGGCGCGAGTAAAAGAAAGTATACCCTGCCTGCCGGTCACAAAGCGGGCAACTTTCAAGGCCCCTTCCACGGCCTCTGCGCCGGAATTGCTGAAAAACAGCCGGTCAAGGCCAGGTGGAGTTATGGAAACAAGTTTTTCCGCGGCGGCTACGGTTGCCTCGTTGAAATAAATTCCCCCGGTATGGATCAGGGTCTCCATCTGACTCTTTGCCGCTGCCACAACCCGCGGATGGTTATGACCCAAAGGCAGCGTAGCGAGCCCCGAGGAAAAATCCATCCAGCTCCTTCCGTCCGTGGAATAAACTGACACACCTTCACCGCGGACAACAGAAATCGGGTAATAGATATGGAGTGCCGGTGTAAAAACCGCTGCTGCTCGTTTCACAAGATCATGAGAATCTTTCATTAAACCTCCAGCATTTTAACTGTCTATCTGCGCCTTCTGCAATCGTCCGCTAAAATCACGATAAATTACTTTCACCCTGCTGTAAAAATCCAGCGCGCCGCCTCTCCCACCGGCCTCCGGATGACCGGAGCCGGAATGTTTCCAACCTCCGAAGGGAAGCTGGATCTCTGCACCAATGGTGGAGGCATTTATATACACGAGCCCGGTCTGCAGATCTCTTTCCGCCCGGGCGCTGGTATTGACATCCCGGGTGTACATAGCTGATGAGAGTCCGAACGGGACATCGTTTACGATTGTTATTGCCTCTTCGAGAGTGGCAAAACGGAGAACCGAGACGACCGGCCCGAATATTTCTTCCTGTGCTATTCTCATCCGGGGAAGAACATCGGCGAAGATCGTCGGTTCGACGAAATAGCCATGGGCACGATCGCCATCGAGGATTCTGTTCCCGCCGAAAACGAGTCGTGCACCTTCCTCCTGGCCGATGCCGATATATTTCAAAACCCTGCTCAGCTGCTGTTCATTTACCAGCGGGCCCACATCTGTTGAAGGGTTCAAGCCCGGTCCGATTTTCAACCGTTCCGTTGCCGATTTGAGCGCCTCCAGAAAACGCTCGTACAGGGAGGCATGAACGAGAACTCTGCTGGAAGCAGTGCAGCGCTGCCCGCTCGTACCGAAGGCCCCCCAGAGGACTCCTTCCAGGGCCAGGTGAAGATCGGCATCATCCATGACAATGATGGCATTTTTACCACCCATTTCAAGGGCAAGCGGCCGGTGCTTCGCTCCAAGCAGGGTTTCGAGATGCTCACCGGCCGAGCAGGACCCGGTAAAGGAAACAGCATCGACCCCGGGATGGGTAGCAAGATATTCTCCTACCTCCTCGCCCGGTCCAAGGACGAGGTTCACAACACCTTCGGGAACCCCCGCCTCCTGGAGCGCCTGAACCAGACCCGCAGCGCAGGCAGGTGTTGCGGAAGAAGGTTTCAGCACCACCGTGTTTCCACAGATCAGTGCCGGGAAAATTTTCCATGCAGGTATTGCCGTCGGGAAGTTCCAGGGAGTAATCAAGGCCGTCACTCCATGGGGTTCACGGACACTCTTGCAGTCCTTGTCAGGAAGTTCCGAAGGCACGGTTTCCCCGGACAGCCGCCTCCCCTCACCTGCCATGAGGTAGGCCATATCGATTGCTTCCTGGACATCACCCAGACCTTCGGCAAGAACCTTTCCCATTTCACGGGTAACGAGAGTACCCAACTCGTGCTTTTTCCTGAGCAGGAGTTCCCCTGCCCGGAACAGAATTTCCCCCCGTTTTGGCGCAGGCAGGGCTTTCCAGTCTCGATGAGCCCTCCGAGCAGCCTCAACGGCACGATCGACATCTTCTCCAGCGGAAATGGTCACCGATGCAACCACCTCCCGAGTATCGGCCGGATTTGTCTTTTCGAAGCATTGCCCGCCCAGGGAATCAACCCATTTGCCGGCAATGAAATTTCGCACGATGCTCGCCATGATCCACCTCCCGAAAGATGCTGTTACTTCCTAATACTACCAGAGGTGTCATCCTGCGCAATATCAGTGTGCAGCAAGTTCAATTTCGTATTTCATCCTTGCATTTTTTGCTAAATACGACTATAAATCAAAGAATTACTATGTACGTATTCTGAGCGGAAGAAATAGCACCAGCAAGGAGTTTTCATGAAAGAAGAAGCAATTGAAGTAGAAGGAACGGTGGTTGAACCGCTCCCCAATGCAATGTTCCGGGTAAAACTGGAGAATGATCATATGGTTCTCGCGCACATTTCCGGAAAAATGAGAAAATTTTTCATTAAGATTCTTCCTGGAGACAAGGTGACGGTTGAGCTTTCCCCCTATGATCTGACACGCGGACGTATCACCTACCGTTCCAAATAGTCCCGTCTTTCATATCCAGGTTCTCTTCGACAGCAATCCCATCACAGAAACTTCCTGAAATATCGGGCGAAGGTACACTCATAAACCGATACACAGTTCAACTGTTCGGGTAGCAGGAGCATTTTCTGCTCCTGTTTTATATCAGCACCGGTATTTTTTTAAAATATCGCAAAAAAACATCCAGACATGATGCTTTCGCAAAAAGTTAAAATGTAGATTTACCGTCATACCCGTGGCTTGTGCTACTGCGCACAAGCCGTGGGTATGACGACTTTTTGCGAGTTCATTGGACATCAACTGGTGACAACATCGCGATCCACGTACTGAATCGTGAAATTTCATAAAAAAGGAACAACTGACAATGTATTCTGTTGCCGATTTGCGAAAGGGTTTAAAAATCACCCTTGATGGCGATCCCTTCATAGTGATTGCCTTTGATTTTGTTAAGCCGGGAAAAGGACAAGCCCTCTATCGTACGAAAATGAGAAACATGATCAACGGCACGATCCTGGACAGAACCTATCGTTCGGGAGAAACCTTTGAGCCTGCGTTTCTTGAAGAACGAACGATGCAATATCTCTACAAAGAAGATAACCATTACTGCTTCATGGACAATCAGAACTATGAGCAGATCAGTATCAGTGAAGACGCCATCGGTGATGCGAAAAACTTCCTGATCGACAACATCGAAGCAGAAATCCTCCTTTTCAAAGACAAACCGATTGGCGTAAGCCTGCCTAACTTTGTCAATCTGCGGGTTATCCAGACCGACCCGTGGCTCAAGGGAGACACCACCGGCAGTGATTCAAAACCGGCAACTCTTGAAACCGGCTATGTGCTGCGAGTCCCTCCTTTTATTGAAGAAGGAGAACTTATCACCATAGACACCCGTACCGGGGATTATTCTACGAGGGTAAAGGGCTGACAGCGTGAATTCTGGTTCCCACCTGACCGGACGCCAGGAGAATCTCAGGAACAGGGCAAAAATACTTGGGGCGATTCGAAACTTTTTCAGCGAAAACGGCTTTATCGAAGTTGAGACGCCCCACAGGATTCCCGTTCCCATCCCGGAAGCCCATATCGATATAACGGTTTCGGAGACCTGGGTCCTGCACCCATCCCCGGAAATCTGTATGAAACGGCTGTTGGCAGCCGGTTTCGATCGCATCTTCCAGATTTGTCGCTGCTGGCGGGATGGTGAGCGCGGTTCGCTCCATCTTCCCGAATTCACCATGCTGGAATGGTATCGGACCAATGCCGATTACACGCAGCTGATGGACGATTGTGAAGCCTTGGTGAGAGCCGTAGCTGATGCCGTTGGGCTACAGGGTGTAATCCAGCGACAGGGAAAAACAACCCGCCTTACAGATGCCTGGGAAAGGCTTACGGTACGGGAAGCATTTTCCCGCTATGGTGGAATATCCGTAGATGAGGCTCTGGAGAAAGACCTGTTCGATGAGATTATGGTCTGCGCGATCGAACCGCACCTCGGCATGGAAACGCCAACGATCCTGATGGAATATCCCACCGAACGCGGGTCTCTCGCCAGAAAGAAGCGCGGCCAGGAAGATGTGGCCGAACGTTTTGAGCTGTATATCGGCGGCCTCGAACTTGCCAATGCTTTTACCGAACTTGTGGATCCGGAAGAACAGAGGACCAGGTTTGTTCAGGAACAGAAGCTCCGTGCCGCTCTGGGGAAAACCGTCTACCCTCTGCCGGAGAAGTTTCTGCACGATCTCGCGACTGTCCCACCTTCGGCAGGTATTGCCTTTGGCATTGACCGCCTGATAATGCTATTGCTCGATGCAGACAGGATTGACGAGGTTGTGGCCTTCACACCTGAAGAACTGTAAATTACGCAAACGCATTTCTACGCCCCCCCCCTTTTTTACTCCTGCCAATGTTACAAAGGATACTCGATTACATCTCCCTGATAACTCTTCAACACCAGCATATCTTCCTGAAAGCACACTGAATCAGGAAGCAGAGGGATCTTCCCTTTTCCGCCCGGTGCGTCAATCACATAATAGGGATTTGCCATTCCCGAGGTGTGCCCGCGTAAACCCTTCATTATCTCTATGCCTCGTTTTACCTCAGCCCGAAAGTGCCCGGTACCCTTCACCAGATCCATCTGATGGATATAGTACGGGCGTACCCTGATCGTGAGCAGTTTCTGCATCAATTCCTTCATCGTTTCCGGGTGGTCGTTTACGTCCTTCAACAATACGGTCTGATTTCCCAAGGGGATCCCGGCATCAGCCAGGCGCGAGCAAGCATCCGCGGACTTTGAGGTCACTTCGAGGGGATGGTTGAAGTGAGTATTGATATAGAGCGGGTGAAAGGTCTTGAGCATCCGGCAAAGTTTCGGGGTAATTCTTTCCGGAAGCGTTACCGGCACGCGCGTACCAATTCTGATAATCTCCACATGGGGTATTTTCCGAAGTCGCCGGAGCAGGTACTCCAGATGATCGTCTGGAAGAAGCAGTGGATCGCCACCCGAAAGGATTACATCCCGAACAATGGACGTCTCCTCGATATAACGGATTGCGGCCTCAAAGTTCTCACTTTCCAGGTCGGAGGAGGAACATCCGACCTTTCTTTTACGCATGCAGAAACGACAGTACACGGCGCAACTTGTGGTAGCGAGGAAAACCACTCTGTCAGGGTAACGATGAATGAGGCAAGGGGTCGGACTCAGGTTTTCTTCTTCCAAGGGATCGGAGAGAAGCCCGTCTTCCTGCAATTCGCGTAGATCAGGCACACACTGCCGCCAGATCGGATCTCCCGGTGCTTGTATCAAACTGAGGTAATAGGGTGAAATGCGCATCGGATATTTGTCGATAACCTGACTGAGGGACTCCCGATCACAGGGGAAATAAAAAGCCAGCCCATCGAGGTCGATGATTGCCGCCTTGAGGTTTTTCTGCCATGTTTCCATACTATTCGCCTTGGTAAAGATGAGTTTACGTCATGTGTTAGTGAAAGAAGGGGCAAGTTTTCAACAGAGGGGGGGAAGTTATGTATGAGCGATGTCCTGATTGATGCGGTATTCTTTTCCGGAAGAGTCACTGTTGATGAATTCGCAAAAAGTCGTTTTTCAGCCACAGAGGTCACAGATGACTCAGAGAAATACCATATTTTCCAAGACGTTAACTCGGTGATCTCTGTGTCCTCTGTGGCAAAGATTGCTTTATTGCAGCTGCATCACTGTGAAGCCATCAAACTGCTGATCCCGAAGCTTCAGAAACTGTCTCTGGCACGCCAGAGGGTCATGAGCCTCGTTAGCTCCCTGCCCTCCCCCTCTCTGACAAGCTGGTGAAGAAAAACCTCCGAGTCCGGGGAGTCGATCGCTATAGAACGCGATAGTATCCTGCCACCATACACCGCCTCGGCCCGATACGCGATGTGAATCTCCGCTGGCAGACACTTTAGCAAGATGTCAGGCGGTATCGCTTCGAGTGCCCATTCGAGGTGCACGGTGTGATTTACATGCCGATTCTGGTCAAGATCTCCCATCCGTATCAGGAATGGAAGTTCCCTGTCGTAGTTTTCACTCTTTGGGAAGGTAATGAAATCATCAGGAAAAGATCGGCTGGCATGGACGGGAAAATCTTCTACCGCTGACCTGATACGAACGGGGCGTCTAGATTCCAGATTCACAATCAACCAGGAACTGCTGGCGACGGCAAGGGGTCTGGCCTGTGAATCACTGATTTCAAAATCTCGCAGGGCATGATAACCGTCGACAGCGGAGCGCCAGGTCCGGACGTGGATCTCTTCTCCGTCGAAGGGATAACGGTGCACCCTGACTTGATAGCGGGAAAGCATCCATGTCAGTTTTTTCTGCAGAAGATCAGCAACTGAAAATCCAAGTAAAGCTGCATGGGAAGAAGCAGCATCCTGCAGATAATTCAGCAGGGCAACAGGTTTCAGTCTGCGCAAAAAATCGGTTTCGTAGGAACGAACCCGATACGAAGCCGT
>Ga0351948_1013_pt1 | contig 21826 bp, 22 predicted proteins | sample BONcelT113001G14_FD_206852 | JGI IMG/M metagenome (GOLD analysis project Ga0351948, IMG submission 206852) | Enriched cells from coal bed in the Powder River Basin, Montana, United States - BONCAT cells T11 rep3 HSBNCT.T11.300.1.G14 ...
ACGGCGGCATAAACAGTGTCTGGTGGGAAACATCTACAAGGGACGGGTGCAGAACATCCTGCCGGGCATGCAGGCGGCTTTTGTGGACATCGGCCTGGAGAAGAATGCGTTTTTGTACGCGGGCGACGTGTATGTCGACCAGTCGAGCTTCGAGTTTGACGGAAACGGCAAAACGCCTTTGGACAAGGGAAACATACCGGACATAAAAGAGCTTTTGAAGCCGAACCAGGAGATCATGGTGCAGGTGATCAAAGAACCGACGGGAACCAAGGGCGCACGCGTGACCATCCACGTAACGCTTCCCGGACGGCTGCTTGTGCTGATGCCTACGGTCAACTATGTCGGCGTGTCGCGGCGCATCGATAGCGAAAGCGGCAGCGAGCGTGCGCGTCTGAAATCCGTGACCGAAGCCATCAAACCAAAGAGCATGGGCATCATTGTACGGACTGCGGCCGAAGGCAAAAGCGAAGAAGACTTTAAGTCCGAGGTTCGGTTTCTTTGCAGGCTCTGGGAAAAGATCCAGCAGAAATACCATAATGTAAAGGCGCCGCGCCTGGTGCACCTTGAGGAAAGCCTGGTGTTCCGTACCATCCGCGATATATTCAACGCGGAGATCGACAAAATGTATATCAACGACAAGGATTACTTCGAAAAGGCGGTTGCGTTATCAAACATCGTAACGCCCTGGCTTACCGGCCGCATCCATTCTTATGACGGCGATGAAGAACTGTTTGACCAGTACGGGCTGGAAGCCAAAATAGATAAGTCTCTCTCGCGCAAGGTATGGCTCAAGAACGGGAGTTATCTCGTGTTCGACCAAACCGAGGCGCTGACCACCGTGGATGTGAACACGGGCAAATTCGTTGGCAACGACAGCCTGCAGCAAACGATCCTGGAAACCAACCTGTTGGCGGCCAAAGAGATTGCGCGCCAGCTTAAACTGCGGGATATCAGCGGCATCATCATCATCGACTTTATCGACATGGAGGGTGAGAATCACGGAGAGCAGGTAGTGGAGACCCTGCGCGAAGCGCTCAAGGGCGACCGCACAAAAACAAATGTGCTGGGCATGACCAGTTTGGGCCTTGTGGAAATGACCAGGCGGAAGATCCGCCAGCGCGTTTCGGACGTGATGCAGAGCACCTGCCCGTACTGCGACGGAGTAGGAAAAGTGTATTCGGAGGATACCATGGCTTTAAAAGTGCGCAAGGAGATCATCAAGTTTGCCAAATCAAAAGACGGCAAGGTGATCGTGGTGCATGCAAATCTGTCCGTCGTTGCCAACCTGCTCAAAAAGAAGAATGAGGACGCAGGTTTTCTGCCTTCTTTCAGCGGTCGGAGCATTATGCTGATAGGAGACGAGCACATGCACAGAGTGCAGTTTCAGGTGAAAGGCGCTCAAAGCAAGGAGTCCGTGCTGAATAGCTGGCCCGATGCCATTGAATATTGACACCGGGCATGCCGTGTGGTACAATGCGCTGGTAAGCCGCTTGGAAGGGGCCTGAATCTGTGTGCGATTTTGGCATACGGAGCCTGCTTTCAGCGAGACTGGGTAGAGGAGGTGCTATGAGATGATGTATGCAATCATTCAAACGGGAGGAAAGCAGTACAAGGTCTCCCCGGGTGATGTGATCTTTATCGAAAAGCTGTCGGCCACGGAAGGCGACGAAGTAAGCTTCGACGTGCTGATGGTATCGAAGGACGACGAGGTGCTCTTCGGTACGCCCGTCGTCGAAGGCGTGCAGGCGCAGGGCAAGGTGCTGTCGCACGGCAGAGGGAAAAAGATCATCGTGTATAAGTTCAAAGCGAAAAAGAATTATCGCAGGAAACAAGGCCACAGGCAACCGTTCACAAAGGTAGAAATCACCGCGATTGCAGGGGCATGACGGACATGACGACAGCAGTTATTTATCGGGACGCGCAGGGTATAACAGGTTTTGAAATATCCGGGCATACAGGGTATGCCGAAAATGGCAGCGATATTGTATGCAGTGCCGTTTCAGCAATTGCGCAGACGATGGTGATTGGTCTTAGGGAGACGCTTTACTTAGAAGTGCTGGTGCATATGGAAGAGGGGAAGCTTTCCTGCAAGCTGCCCGGTCTTATGGCGCAGAAAGCGCGCGTAAACGCCAGCATACTGTTTGAAACGCTGCGGCTGGGGATAATAAATATTGCCGAGCAGTATCCAGATCATGTTGAAGTTATCGAAAAGGAGGTGTAGCACCGATGATGAAAATAAATCTACAGCTTTTCGCTCATAAAAAGGGTGTCGGCAGTTCCAGGAACGGACGCGACAGCGAATCCAAGCGTTTAGGCCCCAAAAGAGCGGACGGACAGTTTGTGCTTGCCGGGAACATTTTAGTGCGCCAGCGCGGTACCAAGATTCATCCGGGCATCAACGTCGGCAGAGGTGGCGACGACACCCTGTTCTCGAAAGTTGACGGGGTGGTCCGCTTCGAGCGTAAGGGTAAGTTTAACAAGCAGGTGAGTGTTCATCCCAAAGCCATAACCAATTAGGTTCTCAGGGTGAAGCGAATACTTGACGTTAATCAGCCGCAGAAGGTTTCGCTGCGGCTTTTTTCGTATAATAGAGGAGGCGGGGGCAAAACCATGCAGGTGCGATTCGATGCGTTTGGCGTATGGCTGAGAGATGCCTGTCATTTTGAACCGCGGCATATCTTCGAATGCGGGCAGTGTTTTCGCTTCGTTCCCGACAACGGCGGATATGCCGGGGTTGCCCACGGCCGCGTGCTGCATGTGGAAAAACACGGACAGACCGTGCGGTTGTGGCCGTGCAGCGAGCAGGCGTACCATGAGATATGGCACCATTATTTCGACATGGAAACCGATTACGAAAAGCTGCTGGAAGCCCTGCCAAAGGACGGCTTTTTGCAGGCATCGGTCAGCTACGGGCGCGGACTGCGGTTGCTTTGGCAGCCGCCGTTTGAAACGCTTATAACCTTCATCCTTTCTGCAAACAACAATTTCCCGCGCATACGCTCTCTGGTCGGGAATCTGTGCAAAGCGTACGGCGAGCCGATAGAAGAGGGTTTTCATGATTTTCCGTCACCCGAGGCTTTGGCAGCAGCCTCAGAAGACGGCTTTCGTGCATTGGGCGCAGGCTATCGCGCGCCTTACCTGCTTTCGGCGGCGCAGGCGGTGGCCGGGGGTTTTGATTTGAACGCACTAAAAAGCCTGCCTTACACGGAGGCAAAAAAAGCGCTGCAAACGCTTGACGGCGTAGGCCCCAAAGTGGCCGACTGCGTCCTGTTGTTTTCGCTGGGGCACCGATGCGCATTTGTTCAGGACGTGTGGATCAGGCGCGTGCTCCATGAAGTATATGATGCACCCAAAGCACAGGCGGAAAACGAGCGGTTCGTACGGGCGCGATTCGGTGAATACGGGGGGATCGTACAGCAATACCTGTTCCATTATGCACGCAGCACGAAAAAGTTACAGCACAAGGCTACACAGATAGCGAAATGAAGTTGACAGCCCGGGGTCATGTTTGGTAATGTAAACACAATATTTATAGTTCTATCTCTATAATTGAAAGGCGGAAAACTGTTATGATGGATGGGAAAATGGTCAAAGAAGGGCTGACGTTTGACGATGTATTGATTGTGCCCCAGTGCAGCGATATTGTCCCTGGCGAAGTGGATTTGTCAACGAAGATTACGCCCAGGATCAAACTGAATATTCCGCTATTAAGTGCAGCTATGGATACCGTGACGGATGCGCGTCTGGCAATTGCGATTGCGCTTCTGGGCGGATTGGGGATCATACATAAGAATATGAGCATCGATGCCCAGGCGCTGCAGGTGGACAAGGTAAAGCGGTCGGAGCACGGCGTTATCACCGACCCGTTTTCACTCTCGCCCGAGCATCTCGTTTCGGATGCCGAAGCGCTTATGGAGCGTTACCGCATTTCAGGCGTGCCCATCATCGAAAAAGGCAAGCTGGTCGGCATCCTGACCAACCGCGATTTACGTTTTGAAACGAACTTCAATAAAAAGATCAAAGAGGTCATGACCAGCGAGGGCCTGATAACCGCGCCGGTAGGAACCACGCTCGACGAAGCCCAGGAGATCCTGCGCAAGCATAAGATTGAAAAACTGCCCCTTGTGGATGAAGATTACATGCTCAAGGGCTTGATCACTATAAAGGACATCGAAAAGAACATACAATACCCGAACTCGTCCAAGGACGACAAAGGGCGTTTGCTGGCGGGCGCTGCGGTGGGCACGGCCAAGGATACCATGCAGCGCGTGGAAGCGCTGGCGGCGGCAAAGGTTGATGTGCTCACACTCGACACCGCGCACGGACACAGCATGAATGTGATCAACTTGCTCAAGAAAATTAAAAGCAGTTATAAGGATGTTACCCTCATGGTCGGAAACATCGCAACCGCCGAAGCGGCCCAGGCGCTGATCGAAGCGGGGGCGGACTGCATAAAAGTGGGCATCGGCCCGGGGTCTATCTGCACGACCCGCGTGATTTCGGGTGTCGGCGTACCCCAGATTACGGCCATTTACGATTGCGCCAAACAGGCCGGGAACACAAACGTGGGCATCATAGCAGACGGCGGCGTCAAATACTCGGGCGATATCGTAAAGGCCTTGGCGGCGGGCGCAAATGCGGTGATGATCGGTTCGATTTTTGCAGGCTGCGAGGAGAGTCCGGGCGAAACCGAGATTTATCAGGGCAGGAGCTTTAAAGTATACCGCGGAATGGGTTCGCTGGGCGCTATGGCGCAGGGGAGTTCGGACAGGTATTTCCAGGAGGATGCGCAAAAGCTGGTGCCGGAAGGCGTTGAGGGGCGCGTGCCCTATAAAGGCCCGCTGGCCGATACCGTGTTCCAGCTGATGGGCGGTCTCAGATCCGGCATGGGTTCCTGCGGCACCTCCACCATCGATGCACTCCGCCACGACAGCAAGTTCATGCGTATCACCAATGCGGGACTGCAGGAGAGCCATCCGCACGATATTTATATCACCAAAGAAGCACCGAACTACAGGGTGCGCTAGTTAAAGCGGTTAAAAATGTGTCCGGCACGTTTGAGGCCGGACATTTTTTGCGCTCTTTAAGTGCCAGGTAATATTATGCGTCTATACGGTCCGGTGCAGGATGATTATAATAGTGTGTCCACGGTTAAAGCGGAGGCCGTGCGCGTCCGGCCTGCGCCCGTATTGACAGCGGGCATGCTGTTTTGCTAGTATGATACTGTGCGGTCAGGTGGCCGTGCTAAGTTTTGGAGGGAAAAGCAAATGCCTAGAGTTGCATTGATAATGGGAAGCGATAGCGATTTTCCGGTTTTAAAAAGCGCGGTTGAAACGCTTAAACAGTTCGGTATCGAAGTGGAAGCCCATGTGATTTCCGCGCACCGCACACCGAAGCGCGCGGAAGAATTCGCTTTGGGGGCTGCCGGAAACGGGATCGAAGTGATCATTGCCGCGGCCGGAAAAGCCGCGCATCTGGCCGGCGTTCTGGCTGCGCATACGGCGTTGCCGGTGATTGGCGTGCCCATTAAATCGTCCGCGATGGACGGGCTGGATTCGCTGCTGTCCACCGTACAGATGCCGGACGGTGTCCCCGTTGCGACCGTGGCCATCAACGGGGCCAGGAATGCGGCATTGCTGGCCGTGCAGATGCTTTCGCTGCGCTATGATGATTTGTATAAAAAATTGCTTGAATATAAGGAAGAGATGGCAGTTGCCGTGGAGCGAAAAGATGCTGCCTTACAAGAAGAGGTAGCCGGGATATGAACGAAAAAACATGTGCCGCACCAGGGCTTTGCCATGCGTGCGGGGTGTTTGGCGTTTATGGGGCTGATAACCCCGCAGCGCTTTGCTACCTTGCGCTGTATGCGCTGCAGCACCGCGGGCAGCAGGGTGCGGGCATTGCGGTGAGCAATGAACACGGCATCAGCTACATAAAGGACGTCGGCCTTTTAAACGAGGTCTTCCACGACAGCTCGGTGTTTGAGAGCCTTTCCGGAGGGAATGCAGGTATCGGACACGTGCGCTATTGCCCGGCAAGCGAGATGCACGCATCAAACACGCAGCCGTTTGTGGTGGCGCACCGCACGGGCAGGATTGGGGTTGCGCACAACGGCAGGATATTGAATGCCGATGCGTTGCGCAGGGAGCTTGAAGACGCGGGTGCGATTTTTCAAACGTCTATCGACGCTGAGCCCATAGCCTACATGATCGCGCGGAACATGGGCCAGTGCGGAGATATCGGGCAAGCCGTGGAAAACGCCGTAAAGTGCTTACAAGGGGCATATGCGCTGACGATACTCACGCAAAGCGCCGTAATAGGCGCGCGCGATCCCCACGGCATCAGCCCGTTGTGTATCGGCGCGCTGGATAACGGCTATTGCCTGGCCTCCGAGAGTTGTGCGCTCGATGCCGTGGGTGCGCGCTTCCTGCGTGACGTTCAGCCGGGCGAGATCGTGATTATCGGCGAGACGGGGATGTACAGCCGTAAGATCCATGCGCCGGGCGGAGGGCTTTGCGCGTTCGAATACGTTTATTTTGCCCGTCCCGACAGTATTATAGACGGGGTAAGCGTGCATAAGGCACGAATGAATGCCGGGCGCGCGCTCGCGTCCGTGCTGCCTGTGGAAGCGGATATGGTGACCGGCGTGCCCGATTCGGCCATTCCCGCTGCGCTCGGGTATGCCGAGGCCTCGGGCATCCCTTTCGGCATAGGCCTGTGCAAGAACCGTTATATCGGACGTGCGCTGATCGAGCCCGATCAAACGGTGCGTTCGATGAACGTGAGCATAAAGCTCAATGCAATGCGGGCCAGTGTTGCTGATAAGCGCATCGTATTGGTAGACGATTCCATCGTGCGCGGAAATACCTCCGCGTATATCGCGGGCCTGTTGAAGCGCATGGGTGCGCGCGAGGTGCATATGCGTATCAGTTCGCCGCCGGTCGTGCACGCATGCCCGTACGGCATAGATACGCATAATGAAGAGCAGCTTATCGGCGCAGCGCATGACCTTGAATATATCAGGAAGTATATCGGGGTGGACAGCCTTGCTTTTATCGGCATCGACGCGCTGCTAAAAAGCATTTGTGGGAAAAACAGCGGAAGCTTTTGTACAGGGTGTTTCAGCGGCTGTTATCCCATCGTTTCCGGTTCGTAACAGGACAAGACAGGAGGAACAAAACATGATCACCTATAAGGATGCAGGCGTGGATTTACAGGCCGGATACAAGGCAGTAAAATTGATAAAAAACGATGTGCAGAGCACATATATACCGGGTGTATTGAACCCGTTGGCCAACTTCGGCGGGCTGTTTGAACTGGATGCATCTGATATACAAAACAGGCCCGTGCTGGTGGCAGGCGCGGACGGTGTGGGGACAAAACTAAAAATTGCCGCAGCCCTCAATAAGCACGACACCATCGGCATCGACTGCGTGGCCATGTGCGTGAACGATATAGCCTGCCTGGGCGCCCGCCCGATATTTTTCCTTGACTACATCGCGCTGGACAAGCTGGAGCCCGAGCGCGTTGCAGAGATCGTCAAAGGCATGGCTGCAGGCTGCCGCGAGACCGGGTGCGCGCTGCTGGGCGGCGAGACGGCCGAAATGCCGGGTATGTACAGGCCCGGCGAATACGATGTGGCAGGCTTTGCGGTCGGCATCGTGGATAAGGACAAAATGATCGACGGCAGCAAGGTCCGTGCGGGCGATGTGTTGATCGGCCTTGAGTCTTCGGGCATGCATTCAAACGGTTTTTCGCTGGTGCGCAGGCTTTTCCATATCGACGATCAATCGTTGAACCGGTACATGAGCGATTTGAAGTGCACGCTCGGCGAAGAGCTTTTACGGCCGACCCGCCTGTATGTACAGCCTATGCGCAAGCTTTGTGCGCAGGTGGAGGTGCACGGAGCCGCCAACATAACGGGCGGCGGTTTCTTCGAGAACGTTCCGCGCATGTTCAAAAAAGGTTTGCAGGCACGGATCGAGCTGGGAACATGGCAGGTCCCGCCGATCTTCGGCATCGTCATGGCCGAAGGCGAGCTTGACGATGTGGCAATGTTCAACACGTTCAATATGGGTATTGGCATGGTGCTTGCAGTGGCCGCTGCCGACGCGCAAAAGTCGGTGGAGATATTAAGCGGCGCTGGCTGCCCTTCGCATATAATCGGAGAGTTCACTGAAGGCGGAGCGGGGGTGGAACTGTGCCGCAAAAAGTGATCGGTGTCCTGGTTTCAGGCACGGGGAGCAACCTGCAGGCCATCATCGATGCGATAGAATCCGGCACGATCGATGCACGCATCGCGCTGGTGATCGCAGACCGCCCGGGCGTTTTTGCGCTGGAGCGCGCAGAAAAACACGGCATCAAAGCCCTGTGCATCGACCGCAAGGGGAAGGATGCCGCCGCATTGAATGCAGCGATTTTAGAAGCGCTTGACGAAGCCGGCGTTGATCTGGTGGTACTGGCCGGCTTTTTATCGATACTCGATGCGCGCGTCGTGGCGCGTTACAAAAACGCCATCATGAACATCCATCCGGCCCTGATCCCTTCGTTCTGCGGCGAAGGGTATTACGGCATGCGCGTGCACGAAGCTGCGGTCCGTTACGGCGTGAAAGTATCGGGGGCAACGGTGCATTTTGTGGATGAGGGGATGGATACCGGCCCGATCATCCTGCAGGAGTGCGTGAACGTATACCACACCGACGATGCCCATACATTGGCGGAGCGTGTTTTGGAGGCAGAACACAAACTTCTGCCCGAAGCGGTGCGGCTCTTCGTGAACGGCTGCATACGCGTTGAGGGGCGGCGGGTCATCATTTGCGAAGAAGGGAATGGACGATGAAACGAGCATTTTTATCCGTATCAGATAAAACGGGCATTATTGCGTTTGCCCGTGAACTGCATGATTTGGGCTATGAACTGGTATCGACCGGCGGAACGCAGGCTGCGCTTGAACAGGCAGGTTTGCAGGTGATCAACGTGACCGGGATCACGGGGTTTCCCGAGTGCCTGGACGGCCGCGTGAAGACCCTGCATCCGGCGGTGCACGCAGGGCTGCTGGCCGTGCGCGGCAACGCGGAACACATGAACCAGATAAAGGAACTCGGCATCGCGCCCATCGACATCGTGGCCGTGAACCTCTATCCGTTCAAGCAGACGATTCTAAAGCCCGGCGTGACGTTTGCAGAAGCCATAGAGAACATCGATATCGGCGGGCCGTCCATGGTGCGGGGCGCCGCGAAAAACCATGCCTCCGTCACTGTGGTGGTGGATGCAGCCGACTATGCGCGCATAACAAATGAAATCAAAGAGCATGGTGATACGCTCCCCGAAACACGGCTGGAGCTTTGCGCAAAGGTGTTTGCGCACACGGCGGCCTATGATGCCCTGATCGCACAGTATCTGATGGAGAAAGCGGGCATGAACCCGCTGGGCGATACGTTCACGCGCACATACGAAAAGGTACAGGACATGCGCTACGGCGAGAACCCGCACCAGAAAGCGGCGTTCTACCGCGAGACAGGCAGCCGTCCCGGATGCCTGACCGAAGCCGTGCAGCTGCACGGAAAGGAGCTTTCGTACAACAATATCAACGATGCGAACGGCGCGCTGGAGCTGCTGCATGAATTCGGCAACGAAACGGCTGTCATCGCGATCAAGCACGCCAACCCGTGCGGCGTCGGGCTCGCGCCGGCGCTGCTTGAAGCCTATACAAAGGCATACGAAGCCGACCCGGTTTCCATATTCGGCGGTATCGTCGCAACGAACGCGGTGGTGGATGAAGAAACGGCAAGAAAGATGCATGAGATATTCCTGGAAATCATCATCGCGCCCGATTTTTCGCCCGAGGCGTTCAGCATACTTACAAAGAAAAAGAACATACGCCTGTTGCGGCTTCCCTCGATCAACGCGCCCATAACGGAAGGCATGCTGGACATGAAAAAGGTGCGAGGCGGGCTGCTGGTACAGACGATCGATGATAAGCTCTTTGAAAAAAACGACTGGAAAGTTGTTACCAGGGCACAGCCCACGCCAGAACAGATAAAGGACGCGGTCATGGCTTTCAAGGTGAACAAGCATGTAAAATCCAACGGCATTGCCGTTTGCAAGAACGGGAAATCGCTGGGCATCGGGGCGGGGCAGGTCAACCGCATCTGGGCGGCGGAGCAGGCCCTGGAGCGAAGCGGCGATGCGGTTAAAGGCGCTTCCATGGCTTCGGATGCGTTCTTCCCGTTTCCCGACTGCGTGGAAGCTGCGGCTAAGGCGGGCATTGCCTGCATCATCCAGCCGGGCGGGTCGGTAAACGACGACAAGAGCATCCAGGCCTGCGATGCGCACGGCATCAGCATGATCTTTACAGGGATGCGGCATTTCAAGCATTAATTTTTGCGTATCGGGGGAGAGAATTCAACATGAAGATCCTTGTTGTGGGCGGCGGAGGACGCGAGCACGCCATTATCTGGAAGCTTTCACAAAGCGCAAAGAAACCAGAGCTTTATTGTGCGCCGGGCAACGGCGGGATAGTCTCAATTGCAACCTGCGTGCCCATAAAAGCAACCGATGTGGCCGCGATGGTGGAGTACGCAAAGAAAGAGCGGTTTGACCTTGTGGTGGTCGCGCCCGACGACCCGCTCGCACTCGGCATGGTCGACGAACTTGAAAAGGCGGGCATCCGCGCGTTCGGGCCCTGCGCGGCAGCGGCCCGCATCGAATCGAGCAAGGTCTTTGCCAAGGATCTGATGAAAAAATACGGCATCCCCACGGCGGGGTATGAAGTTTTTGACAGTCCGGACACGGCCCTTGCCTACCTTGCAACGTGCCTGTACCCGACCGTGGTCAAGGCCGACGGCCTTGCGCTCGGGAAAGGCGTCATCATCTGCAAGACGGAGGAAGACGCAAAAGACGCCGTGCATAAGATCATGGTCGATCGGGTCTTCGGGGATTCGGGCGCGCGCGTCATCGTAGAAGAATTCATAGAGGGGCCTGAAGTGTCGGTGCTGTGTTTTGTGGACGGCAAAAACATCGAGCCCATGGTATCGTCGCAGGACCATAAACGCGCATACGACAAAGACGAAGGCCCGAATACGGGCGGCATGGGCACGTTTGCGCCCACCCCCAAATACACGGCCGAAATTGAAGAAGAGGTGACGCGCAGCATCCTTCTGCCCACGGTGGAAGCCATGGCGAAAGAAGGCGCGCCGTTTAAGGGCGTGCTGTATTACGGGCTGATGCTGACCAAGGACGGGCCACGCGTGCTTGAATACAACGCGCGTTTCGGCGACCCCGAAACGCAGGTGGTGCTGCCGCTTTTAAAGACCGATCTTATAGACATCATGAACGCAACGATCGACGGTACGCTGGACACAATGAACGTGGCATGGGAGCAGGGTGCGTGCGTCTGTGTGGTGATGGCGTCGGGCGGATATCCCGGGTCATATGAAAAGGGCTTTGAGATTACCGGTCTGGATGCGTTGGAAGACAGAAGCGGCATCATCGTTTTCCATGCCGGTACGCAGATCAAGGAAGGGAAGACCGTTACCGCGGGCGGGCGTGTGCTGGGTGTAACGGCAAAGGGGAAGGACATTGCTGCCGCACGCGAAAAAGCATACGCCGCCGTGAAAGATATACACTTTGAAGGCGCGCACTTCAGGCGCGATATCGGAAACAAATAATAAAAAATCCGTCAATTGCATATAGTAAATGGCAGCAACTCAAAATAAGAGGCGGGCAGGTGCATAAAAACGTACCGTCCGCCCGTCTACACAATAGGGCAAATAGCACTAAGGAGGACTGCCATGAAAAGACGCATATTGTGTCTGGTTGCAGTTATAATAGGTTTGGCGGCGTGTGGTTGCGCCGCGGCAGCGAACGGGAAAACAAAGCAGCAGCAAATAACGGCACACTTTTACAACGACCGTTACGGATATGCATTCAATTACGCCCAGGGATGGACGAAAACGAGCGAAAGCGGTGTGCTGGTCCTCACATCGCCTGATAAAAAAGCGTGCATCAGGGTCTCGGCATCGTCGCAGGATCCCGAGTACACCCAGGAGACAATGAAACTGACGGATGCGCTTGCACATGTTGAAGAGGAGACACTGAACATGCAGGATGTATCCTGTAACACCGGTATGATCGTTGGCAACCTGCCGGCTACGGATGTGGTATACACGGCAGATAAGGTTTTGAGCGAAAACGATACGTTTGAACGAAAAGGGCGGCAGGTGCTGGTGTACGGGAAAGAACTTGTGTATGATCTGGACCTGATTGCCAGGGTTCAGGCGTTTGATACCGCCAATGCGGATTTTAACGTTATTCTCGGCTCGTTTGAGGCAAAGTAGTGTAAATACATGCAAGAGCGGTTCGCTTTGCCTGATAAAGGGGGACAAGCGTCATGAAGAAAACGGTCTTTTTTCTCTGCCTTATCCTGTTCCTTCTTTGCGGCTGTGCGCCGCGCGCGCGGGAGTACTCCGCAATCGCCACGGCCGGGCAGACACCTCTTATGACACAAACTGCGAGCCGGGGCACATCTTTGGCCAATGTCCAAACACAGGACCCGCCGGCACGGTTTGCGGTTCCCGCCGGGTGGACGGTTGAACCCGATACGGGCCTGTATACGCTCACACGCTCCGGTCTGAATGCGACGATTGAGTTCATGGCTATGGAACGCATTCATCCGGACTATACATACAAAAAGGAGCTGTCGGCGCTGGAAGCGTCGGTGAAACGTTGTTTTGCCGATGTGGAGATAACCTACAAGAACAAGTATTATGTGCTTGGCGGATACTCGGGCATCGAGATCCTCTACACGTACACCCCCGCGGATGCGCAGACGGGGCAGAAAACCTCGCATGCGGTCATCCTTTTCAGTGACGGCTATGAATACTCCTTTGTGCTTACATCCGAGACAACGGCATTTTTGGAAGGGGAGCAGGCATTCAAAGAGATCCTGTTTTCACTGGAGCTGGGATAAAAAAGCCCGCAAATAAACCCGCAGAACAAATCCCAAATGGGGTTTATCTGCGGGTTTTTCTGTTGGTCAAAAATGCCGCTTTCTACGTCCAATCTGACGCGCATGTCGTTTGATTGGATTTAAGTGGGGGATGCAATCGACTACAGCCCCTTGAAAAGAGGTTCATATTTATTCCGAGAAAGCAGGGCGGCCTTTTTTAGAGGGAAAATGCGGCTATGATCGCGCTTTTGGCGCGCTCGGCATCATCCTGATGCACGCAGCAGGCGATCTTTGTCTCGCTCGTGGTCACGGCGTACACGCTGACGTTCTCGTTGGCCAGTGCATCGAACAGCCGCGAAGTCACACCGGCCTGATGCTCCATGCCCGGTCCGGCCACCACAAGCTTGGTCACCGAATCATTCACATCAATGCACAGATCCTGCTCGTTCGGGAAGGCTTTTTTGATGGCGCTAAGCGCAGTGTCCAGCGCATCGCGTGTGAGAGAGAAGGAAATACCGAGTTTGTCCCCCTTGGGCGCGCTCTGGCTGATCATATCGATCACGACGTTTACTTCGGCCAGCGCGTCAAACAGCTTTGCCCGGGCAGATGTGGCGGCGCGTAAGCCGTGCAGGGTCACGACCGCCTGATTGGCATTCGTATACAGATGCGTGACCGTCTTATGCTGGTTGACGATGTCGTTCATGGCATAGATGCGCGGCTGTTTCTGCTCCAGTATGAACACGGCGGCACGCAGCGCGCCCTGTGCGAAGACCTGCCGGGACAGCGCCCTGTGCGTCAGCTCAATGATCTCGTCGTTGCCTATGAACAGGATTTCATGCTCGCCTACGATCGTTCCGCCGCGCACTGCATGGATGCCCAGCTCGTTGCGTGTCCTTTTTTCGGTCTTCGTGTGGCGGCCGTATACAAATTCTTTTTTCCCGTCGGCCACTTCGTTGATGTTGTTGGCAAGCATCAGCGCGGTGCCGCTGGGCGCGTCCACCTTGCGGTGATGGTGCTTTTCGATGATCTCCACTTCAAAATCATCGCCCAGGAACGCGGCCGCAAAACGTGCGAGGTTCACCTGCAGGTTCACGCCCAAAGACATGTTCGCGCTGTGGAAAACGGGAAAGCGTTTGGCGTATGCCTCCATCAGCGCATAATCCTTTGGCGAAAGGCCGGTGGTGGCGATGACCGGGCGTGCGCCGGTCTTATCGCAGTATTCAAGAATGGACGCAAGCGCATCGGGCCGTGAAAAATCGATCACGACATCGGCCGTGATATCGCATGCGCTGATATCCGAAAACACGGGGCATGGGTTCTGGTACGCTTCGGCCATGCGGTCGATGCCGGCCACGACCGAGAAGCCGGGCGTCATCTGCGCTGCCTTTACGATGTTCTGGCCCATGCCGCCGTTTATCCCGTTAATAATTATCTTCATGTGCGTTTCATCCTTTGATTTGGATGCCATAGTTTATCATGGCTGTCTTGAGCTTTTCGAGGTTACCCTGGCTGATCTTTGTTAGCGGCAGGCGCGGATCGCCCATTGCAAAGCCCATGAGATTCAGTGCGGCCTTTGCGGGGATGGGGTTCACCTCGGTAAAGAGCGCCTGCACCAGCGGATTGAGCTTGAACTGAAGGGCCCTTGAAGCAGCGATGTCGCCCCCCAGGAAGGTTGCAACCAGATCGTGCGTGTCCCTGGGTGCGACGTTTGCGACCACGGAGATCACACCCAGCCCGCCTAAAGCGAGCAATGCGAAAATGTGGTCGTCGTTGCCCGAATAAAAATCCATATTTCCTGCGCAAAGCCTGAACATTTCCGTGATCTGCGTGATGTTGGCGCTGGCCTCCTTCATGGCCGCGATGTTGGGATGCTCCGACATTTTCAGGAGGGTTTCGGGCAGGATATTGAAGCTTGTGCGCGAGGGCACGTTATACACGATGATGGGCAGGTCAACGGCATCCGCAACGGCGGTGTAGTGCGCGACGGCTCCCGCCTGCGTACACTTGTTGTAATACGGCGTGACGATTAAAAGCGCATCGGCGCCCAGCGCCTGTGCCCTTTTGGAGGCCTGGATGACGGCGGCGGTATTGTTTCCGCCGGTACCTGCCACAACGGGGACGCGCCCGTTCACATGCTCAACCGCAAAGCCGATAATAGCTTCCTTTTCCTGTGTGGTCATGGTAGACGGCTCGCCGGTTGTGCCGCATACGATGATGGCATCGGTGCCCTGTTCGATCTGGAAATCGATCAGCTTGCCAAATGCATCGGGATTGACGCCGCTTTCGTTAAAAGGTGTGACGATGGCAACGCCCGAACCGGTAAAGATACTCATGGCTACACTTCCTTTCTTTCATTTATAAGCATATTTCATTGACCCGTGACTTATTTTGATTCCCACATGCGTATGAGTTCCTGTGCGATCTGTACGGCGTTGGTGGCCGCGCCTTTGCGGATGTTGTCGGCCACGACCCACATGTTTACGCCGCTTTGCACCGATTCGTCACGGCGCAGACGGCCCAAATAGACTTCATCGGTGTCCTGAACGAATATGGGCATGGGGTATTTGTTGTTTTGCACGTCGTCTTCCATGACGATCCCCGGGGCAGCCTTAAGCGCCGCACGGAGCTCATCCATATCAAAGTCTTTTTCAAACTCCACATTGATGCTTTCGCTGTGGCCGTAGAAAACCGGTACGCGCACCGTTGTAGCGGTGATGCGCAGGGAGTCGTCGCCAAGGATCTTGCGCGTCTCGTTGATCATTTTTTCCTCTTCTTTGGTGTACCCGTTTTCTAAAAACACGTCGATATGCGGCAGGCAGTTTCCAAAGATGGGGTAGGTGAATTTTTTGGGAGGCTGGCCCTGAATTCCGTCTTCAAGATCCTTGTATCCCTGCAGGCCCGCCCCGGACACCGCCTGATAGGTCGAGTACACGATGCGCTTGATGCCGTAGAGGTCATAAAGGGGTTTGAGCGCCACAACGGCCTGAATGGTCGAGCAGTTGGGGTTGGCGATGATATTATGATGGTCTTTGAGCGTATCCGGATTCACCTCGGGCACGACCAGGGGCACATCCCTATCCATGCGCCATGCGCTGGAGTTATCGATAACCACGATGCCGTCTTTGGCAAAGTACGGTGCATACGTAAGGCTGGTCCCGCCGCCCGCCGAAAAAAGCGCGATATCGATGTTTTTACCTTCAAAACAGGTTTCCGTGAGCTCCTCGACCACCAGCTCCTCACCCATAAAAGGCAGTTTTCTGCCTACAGAGCGCTTGGATGCAAATGCATAGTATTGGGAAACAGGCAGTTTTCTTTCCTCGAGCACCTGCAGCATCTTCCTGCCCACCATACCGGTTGCTCCTACTACAGCGATGCCGTACTTCTTCATTTCGAACCTCGACTCCTTAAAATAAAATGTAAAATAAAAAACGCCCGAATCCGGCGCGCTTAATGAACAGAATGACCGGGGTTTCCGTAAAAAACAGAAACTCCAAACCAAACAGAAAAGCGCTCCATCAATCGTGATGGCAGTTACAGGGCTGTTAGCCGTGTATCCAGGGTGAAACGCCGGTCACGGGCGATACCCTTCGGCGGCTTCCCCTTTCACCCCATCGCATTGTGCCGTGACGCACTTGATACGGATACTCATGAAGGCCGCGCCTCAAATCTGCTTATGCGTAGTAGGACTATAACATTTTTGCATTTTAAAGTCAACATGTTGGCGGAATAATAATTATGTTGTGTAGGACTACAATACATATTGGACCTGAATCTAAAAAATAGATGCGCAAAAAGGATGCATGATGTATTGTTGGGTTGACAATACATCATGCGTGGGGCAATATTAACATGATTAAAACGTGACCACTTTATCGGCCCATTCCACCATTTCAATGCAATTGACCATGGTTGATATGGGGCATACATCAGTACCTCCCATTTTACGAAATTTTAAACAAGTGCCACAAGCCTGGATTTCTCCGCCTGCTTTTATAAACAGTTTAATCTGTCCGTCAACGTCAAAATCCTCGTGGAATATATTTTCACACTCGACTGCTTCACCCATAAGAAAGACTTTGACTTCATGGTTTCTCTTTTTTGCGGCAGTTGCAAAACGAAACGCATTCCAAGCTTTCTCAAATTCCTTTGTTTCAAGTATGATCCCAAGTTTCAAAATAAAAGCCTCCCCAAAATTATTTTGTTATAATTTCAACAATAGTATCAATTTCATCTATATGTAGTGTTTCTTCCAAGACGGCTCCGCGCCCAGCTCCTTCCGATACACAAAAGCCTTTAAGAAAGGTGAAATTGTTGTGAGACCTGAGGTAGGAAGCAGAACAGTTGTTGTGGTTACATCTAATTCTGCAATATTCACAATATCATATATCAAAACGAAGGGAAGCATTGCTTCAACTTCCTTATTGACTAGTGCTGTAGCTTTAAAGCATATGACATTTCTCCGTTAATGGGTGTAATCAATTATTTTTATTGAGTCGCCCAGTTTCTTTTGAATCGCATTTTTCATTGCCTGTGCATGGGGACAGGCAAATCCAATGGGATTTCATTTTGTTATGCAAGATGCTAACACAATGGTATCAGCACCTCTTTTAACCATCTCGGCCGCTCTTGTAACTGCCTTTTTACCGGGGCAGCCTCCGCAGGTGTTTATGCCGATCACTTCAATTTCCCCTTCAACCCCTTCAAACGCACATTTCTTTTCTCGCATGACTTTAAAATCGGTTGTGGCAGGGCACATATCCTCCGTTTGCATGCATCTGATTAATCCAAGTTTCATAAATTGAACCTTCCTTTTAATAATATAAATGGCTTGTAGATATTGTCATATCATGTGATCACGACTAAATCAATTTAGCGCAGTACCCCAAAAAAAATTTGTTATACGGCCGGATTCGTTGAAATATGCCTAGAAATGGGGTATCATGGTAAGCACAGTAAAAGGGAGGCGCGCTATGAATCAAAGTCCCATATCATCCCGGACCGTATGCCTTCTTCGTGACATGCGCAGGGCGCTGCACCGCATACCGGAAGCGGCGAAGGCGGAAGTCAAGACGCAGCGGTTCATACTGGATTGCCTGCGGGAAACCGGAGCCGATTCGGTGGAATGCATCGGTACAGGGGTGAAAGCGGTGTTCCTGGCGCCGGAGCCCAGGGGCACGCTCTGCTTCAGAGCCGATATGGACGGCCTTTGCATACCGGAAGAAAACGATGCGGCGTATGCCTCGCAAGCGCCCGGGTTCATGCATGCCTGCGGACACGACGGGCACATGGCGGTCCTGCTGGCTTTTGCAGGGCTTCTTGGTACAAGCCGCGCTAAAATGGTACACAACATTGTCCTTTTGTTTCAGCCTGCAGAAGAGAGCATGGGCGGCGCAAAAGGCATGATCGAGGGGGGCGCGCTGAATGGCCCCAAAGCGGATGCGGTGTTCGGGCTGCATCTCATGCCGCACATAAAGCAGGGGTGCATCGGGATAAGGGCCGGAGCGGTCATGGCCGCAGCGTCCGAATTCGATATAACTATTTACGGCAGGAGCACGCACGCGGCCCTGCCGCACGAGAGCGTAGACGCTCTGCTCGCCGCTTCGCATCTGGTGGTCCAGTTGCAGGGGATCGTGGCGCGCAACACCGATCCTTTTGAGGCGTGTGTGCTGGCTGTCGGAAAGATTGCAGGCGGAGAGGCGCGCAATATCGTGGCGCGCGAGGTGCTTATGCAGGGCACAACGAGAAGCTATTCCCAGGCGGTGTACGAAAACACGCGGTGCAGGATAAAGGCGCTTTTATCGGGCCTGGAACTGGGTATGGGCGTTACTGCGGCGTTTACCGAAAACATGTACTATCCCCCGGTCGTAAACGATGAAACACTGGCTTTTAAGGCAAGAGTATTATTGGAAGAACTGGCAATTGAACCTGCTCCGCTCATGATGGGCGAGGATTTTTCCTTTTATCAGCGCGAAGTGCCGGGGCTGTTCATGTTTTTAGGGTGCAGGAACGAGGAAAAAGGGTTTGTTCATGCGCTGCATACCCCGCATTTCGATTTTGATGAAGAAGCACTTGTTTTCGGGCTGGAAGCATTTTGGCGTATCGCGTTTTGCGAGGGAATGGTATAATGCTCCCATACGAAGCGTTTGCCGCCTGTTACGATGCGCTGATGGTCGATGTGGACTATGAAACCTGGGCCGGCTACGTCACCCGGCTGATACGTCAAAACGGCGTACCCGACAATACGCTCCTGGATGCTGCATGCGGCACCGGCAGTTTAAGCGTGCTTCTGTCCAAAGCGGGCTTTATGGTTACAGGTGCGGACGCGTCGCCCGAAATGCTCGGGCGTGCCGCCGGGAAAGCGCGCATGCAGGGGCAAACGATCGAATTTGTTTGCCAGGACCTGCGCGCAATATCGCTGCACAGGCAGGTGAGCGTTGTCAATTGCTCTTTGGACGGCGTGAACTATCTCATAACGGCGGAAGACATCGAAAAGTTTTTTGCGTGCGCATCCCGCGCGCTGAAACCGGGCGGTCTCCTGCTGTTTGACGTGAGCACGCCCTATAAGTTCGAAAACATCATCGGGGAAGGCACGTTTGCCGACGAGACGGAAAACGCGGCCTATATCTGGTTCAACGAATATGAAGCAGAATCCGGAATATGCACGATGCAGCTGACGCTTTTTGTAAAAGAATCGGATGCATGCTACAGGCGCTCTGAAGAAGAACATGTGCAGCGTGCGCATACGCTATACGAACTTGAACAGGCACTGCAAAAAGCAGGACTGAAATCTCTTGGCGCCTATTCGTTTTTAAGCACGGATCCCGCCGGGGAAAACGACGAAAGATGGCAGATCGTGGCCAGGAAGGTTTAATCTGCTTTTGAGGACGCATAACTTATGAAAGACGAAATGCTCCGTGCATTGATCTGCAACGGAACCGTTTCGGTACTGGCGGCAAATACGACGCACATGGCTGCTGAAGCGCAAAGGATACACGGGACATGGCCGGTCTGCTCGGCGGCGCTTGGCCGCGCGCTAACGGGAGCCCTGTTGATGGCCTGGCCCGTCAAGCATGCGCAGGGTTCGGTCTCGCTCATATTCAGCGGGAACGGCCCGGCAGGGAACGTTGTGGTCGTTGCGCGCCCCAACGGAGAGGCAAAAGGCTACGTGGAGAATCCGCATGTCGACCTGCCGCTCAATGAAAAGGGCAAGCTGGACGTGGGTGGCGCGCTGGGCAGAGAGGGCACGCTCTCGGTGGTCACGGATATGGGCAGAGGCGAACCGTATTGCGGCAAGACCGCGCTTGTTTCCGGGGAAGTGGCCGGGGATATCGCCTCGTATTACCTGCTTTCACAGCAACAGCCGACGCTTGCGTACCTTGGTGTCCTGGTGGATGTCGACATGCGCGTATTGCGCGCCGGCGGCGTGTTGGTACAGCCCCTGCCCGGATGTCCCGGCGAGGTCATCGATTATCTGGAATCGCTATCGGATACGCTTTCGTCGTTTGGAAACGCCCTGCTAAGCGGCAGCACCGTCGAAGAAGCGCTGAAGCGCATTTTTACGGATACCGGCATCCGGGTGCTGGAGCAGACGGAGCCGCGCTGGAAATGTGATTGCAGCCAGACCCGCATGGAAAAAGCGTTGATTGCAATCGGACCGGATGCGCTGCATGAATTGACGGCCGAAGACGGCGGTGCCGAGCTGCATTGCCATTTTTGCAATCAAAGCTACCTGTTTGACGAGTTGGCTTTGCGAGGGCTGGCGGAAACTGCCCGCGCATAAACATAGAGAATATGCATGAATGATACCGTATGGTGTTCTGGGTTGGAGAAATAAATGCCAAAATATAATTATATTAAAAAAGAAGAAAACATCCTCTCCTTTGAACAGACAGGAACTTTTTATCAACGACGGGCACTCAGGCACATGGATCGCAACAACTATTTTGAGGCGCTCGGGTATTACCGCAAAGCCATCGAAAAGGATCCCGGCAATATACAGTACCGGCTGGAATTGGCCGAGCTGTATACGGAGATGGGTTATTTTGACGAATCCAACCAACTGCTTTTGGGACTGCTGCATAAAAGCGCACCCGAGAATCCCGAATGTATCTTCGCCATGGGCTGCAATTTCATGGGCATGCAGGAATTCGCCAAAGCGCAGGAGTCGTTTGACAGGTATCTGGACCTGGCGCCCGACGGTGAATTCTTAACCGATGTCGAAGATTTTTTGGATGTTCTGCGTATGCAGGATGCGCTGAACAGCGAGCAAAAAGAAAGCGTGCCGCAAGACTTTTCCCTGGCGATGGAAGGGAAAGACCTGTTGGACAACGGCGAATACGAAAAAGCGATCGAGCTTTTTCACGGATTGCTGGGGAAAGACAACAGCCTTGTTTTCGTAAAGAACAATCTGGCACTGGCCTACTATTGCAGTAAGGAACTCGACCGCGCTATTGGAATCAGCAATGAAGTATTGGCCGAATATCCCAATAACATTCACGCCAACTGCAACATGGCAATTTTCTGCCACGAAAATGAAGATGGCGAGCGCGTACGCGAAGCGGTAAAAAAGATACTGTGCATAAACACCAAAGACCCGGAGGAGATACATAAGATATGCATAACGTTTTGCGAGCTGGGCATGCACCAGGACGCACAGCGAATGCTCAAGCAGCTGCTCACGTATTACGCGTTCGACAAAAAGGTTCTGCATTATTTGGCCGTGGCGCACTTTAATATGGAGCAGTATCACGCGGCGCTCGACTACTGGAACCGCGTGCTGAAACTCGACCCCCAAAACACGGTGGCAGGATATTACCGCAATCTGTGCAACCAGTACATATTAAGGGAAATGTCCAAGCGCCAGCTCTCGTACCATTA
>Ga0351948_1014_pt1 | contig 21453 bp, 20 predicted proteins | sample BONcelT113001G14_FD_206852 | JGI IMG/M metagenome (GOLD analysis project Ga0351948, IMG submission 206852) | Enriched cells from coal bed in the Powder River Basin, Montana, United States - BONCAT cells T11 rep3 HSBNCT.T11.300.1.G14 ...
CAATTCCGGTTTCTCCGGGCATGACCAGGTCGGAAATAATCAGGTGATACTCTGTCTCCCGCAGAAGCGCCATCGCTTCGTTCACCGAGGCCGCGGTATGAACCTCATACCCTTCGCCGCTCAGCAGATGAGAGTACATCTCTCGAAAAAAGCGATCATCTTCTACAACCAGAATTTTTTCCATCCAGGATACCCCGAACACCCGTTGCACGCTCCGCAACCGTTAAAAGCAGGTAATTCTCTCGGCCCACAAACTAGCAAAGAAATCAGAAGATTGTCAATGAAAATGCCTGTCTCCCCGGAAAGTAACGACAGACCACCTGCCCTCTTCGAGAGTAACGGTTATTGTCCCGTCCAGATCAGTCCGGTAGATTGGCAGACCCCGCCGCTGAAAACGCCGCAGGGTTTCCGTCGCCGGCAGTCGGAAACGGTTGCCATATCCCGCACTGATCAGGACACACTGCGGGGAAGTCGCCGCAAGAAAACGCTCCGACGAAGAGGTCCGACTTCCGTGGTGCGAGGCCTTAAGCACCGTGCAGCGCAGTTTCGAAGTTTCCCCTGCCAGCCAATTTTCGGTCTCCTGGCCGATATCACCGGTAAAGAGAATCGAGAATTCGCCAAGACGCATGCGAAACACCAAGGATTCATCGTTCAGATTACCACTGCTTGCCGCTCCTGCAACAGCGAGAGTGTTCCGGGGGAATAGCGGCTCGATGATCACCCCGCCAATGGATATAGGCTGCGACGAGCGATCAATTCGCCGAACTGGAACGCCTTTTTCTTTCAGAATCTTTTTCAAGGTCAGATACTCCCGGTTTCCATCATGGATGCCGCTTTCCCAGAACTCGCCAACCGGAAAGTTCCTGGCCAGAAAGAGCAGACCATTCAGGTGGTCGGGATGGGAATGGGTCAGCACCATATAATCCAGCTTGTCGATGCCCCTGAGCCAGAAGGTCGGTGCCAGAAGCCGCTCCCCCGGATCCAGTCCACCTTCCCGAAAACTCCCGCCGCCGTCCACCAGCATCCTTTTCCCATCGGGAAAAGTGATCAGACTGGCCTCACCCTGACCGACACTGAAGAAATCCAGTCGCAGTTTTCCGGTAAATGATTCGGCAGGCGCGATTCTGACCAGCAAGAACGCAGCAATCGTAAGAGAGCATACGATGATCCTTATTCTTCGCACCAAAAAGGAAAGGGACAGCATAAAAACAACCAGCAAAAGCAGGTCGAATCGGCTGCCACCCCAGACCGGCAGAAGTGGGATGGTAGCCAGGCAGGAGAGAATTTTTTCTGAGAGATACACCATAAAGCCGGCGAGCATCAGGAGAAAACCGGCAACAGACGGCAAAAAATGAAGGAAAGGGAGGCTCGAAACCCCGAGCACCACCCCACCGTAGCCCATGAGAGGGATGATGAAAACATTTGCCGGCAGTCCGGTAAGCGTCGGCTTATGAAAATAACCGGCAACCGGGATCATTGTTGCCGCAATAGCCGCAAGGGATACCATCATGAATAGCAGAAGTTTGTAGGCCATTCCCATCTTCATGTTTCGGAATGGCTGCATGAAGAGCGGGGTCAGGGCAAGAATTCCCCACAGGGCGAGAAACGAGAGCTGGAACGAAATATCAAAAAGAGCTGGTGGGGACCAGCCAAGGATCAACAGGGCGGCAAGCATGAGTGAATGAAGCGGATCGGACTCCCGTTGCAGGATAACGGCTGCGATACAGGCGGAAATCATGATGACCGAACGCACCGTGGCCGGAGCTCCTCCTGTCAAAAACAGATAAAAGAGGAGAACCGGTATCGTCAGGACAAGGATCGTCCGGCGGAGATTGACGTACAGCAGGAGAAGCTGTGAACAGCGTGCTGTGCAGAAAAGCAGGGAAAAAAAGAAGAACCCGATCACTCCCACATGAAAGCCAGAGATGGACAGGATATGATTGACGCCTGTACGGGCATACAGTTCCCGGGTCTTCTCAGGGACAAGTCCCGACTCACCCAGCAGCAGGGCACGCAACACCGCTCCCTCATCGCCAGGAAGGAGTAAGCCGATTCGATTTCCCAGATCTGAGGCGATGTGATCCATAAAATTTCGCACCGGGAAGGCAACCCCTCCCCTGATCAGGACCACCTCGGCTGCCGACCGCGTAAAGGCCATGACATAGACCTGCCGAAATGCCAGATACCTTTCGTAGTCGAATTCCCCCGGAATGCCGAAATTTCTTGGTCTGCTGATCCGGGAACTGAAGCGCACCAGATCACCGGTGCAAAGCGCGGCATGTCCAGTGCCCACAAAAAGGAGTATCCTGCCACTGACACGCTGCTCGCTTTCCCCCCGAAAAATCCGGACAGCACGCAGATATACCCTGCCGCCGGTTTCCTGCCATTCCGGTCGGGCATCGATAATCCCTTCGATTACCAGCGGCTGTTGTTCCCCGGCACATCGGACAATCGAGTCCGATGAAAAGCGCGGCACGAGAAAAGGCCCCATGGCAGTAGCCCCCGCCACAAAGAAACAGAGGGAAAGGCACAACAGGAAAATAAATCGGCGTGAATAAAAGACCGCAAGGAGACAGGTGGCGAGCAATAGACACAGAAAAGCTATCGGCAAAGAGAATTGCCACTGGTTTGCGGCGGAAATTCCGGCCACCAGCGAAAAGAGCGGGATGAGAAGAGGTCGTTCCGACATAAAAACCACATTAACATTATCTCATGCCACCCCCAAGCCTTTTCCGTGTTTATTTGTCTTTCTACATGGTATAAAGAACTACACTAACAGCCGCGACAACTTTGGAGCAACTCGGGATCCACCAAGGAATTTCAGGAGGAAAAGCAAACACGATGGAATCAGAACAACAGTTTGAGACCCTCAATACCCTTCACAAGTGCGCCGAGATCGAAGAAATTCTGGGCAAAATCTACGACATTTTTGCTATTGCCTATCGGGAAAACCCCAGGATCTCGCGTGTCTTTGAAAAAACCGCAGGAGAAGAGCGAAATCACGAATATCAAATTCGTCTCGCCATCAAGTCCTTAGCCTTTGCAATCGAATCGATGGTCCTGACCTCGGCGGAAGCTGACAAACATCTCTCCATGGCTCGAGAAACCTTGGAAGAGTTGAGAAATTCGTTCCCGAGCATCGAGGAAGCCCTGGATCTCTCCATCAGATTGGAAGCCACGTTCAGCCAGTTCCACATGGATACCGCCGCCCGATTCACCAATCAGGAATGCGCAAAACTCTTCAAGGCAATGATGGCGGCCGATGAAGCTCATGTGTCAGCCATGGAACAAGCTCTGAAAGAGTTCCGCCTGAAGGGCGAAAAGCTCGGCACATCCCGGTAAGGACAGGTATGGTCGTGCCTCCGGGTCCTAGGGGAACAGTTACGGCTCCGAAATTTTCGATCGCGGGAACCTCTTCGATCATCCAGCCGATAAAAAAGGCCGCTTTCAGTAAAGCGGCCTTTTTATTTTACCTGGTCAGGACGGAATTCCGTATCTCAGAACTCATCGTCATCCTCATACTGGTCTTCATCTTCGCCGTAATCGTTCCCGAAACCGGGATCTTCCTCATCATCTCCGACATCCTCAGGTTCGTTGTCCAGGAACTGGTCGGAGGAAAAATCCTCCTCGAGACTGATAGCTTCGAACCTTTTGAGCAGAACCTCATCGGTGCAGAATCGACCTTTTTTCTTGGTACATTTCTCATCCGAGCACAGGTCAAAGAGCTGAATCTCGCTGCAGAGTCTTTCCGGTTTTTCTTCGTCTTTCATGATCGTTTGCATAGGCCTTTCTTCCCCGGGTTACCCTTGTTCACACGGGGTCCTTTTATGACTGTTATAAAGATGCCGTCTGCCGTGGTGACCGTGCGCCCGGACGTCCACGTAACATTTTCAACAGCCTGTTATTCCTCGTTCAGAAACTCAAGCGCCTTTTCCACATCTTCGCTACAACCGATAAAAATCGGCTCCAACTGTCCGTACTCTTGCGGCACAATATCGAGAATCGGCATGGTGCCGTTGCTTGCCGCGCCACCGGCCTGTTCTACCAGGAAGGCCATGGGATTGAGCTCGAAAAGAAGGCGAAGCTTTCCTTTGGGAGAACCATTCAGAGCCGGATACAGGAAGATTCCCTTTCCCTTCAGCAGTAACTGGTTGATGTCAGGAACAAAACCTCCCGAATAGCGGAGTTTCGACCCTTTTGCCTCCAGGTAGCGAACAAATTTTTCAACACCCTCACCGTACTTGTTCCGTAACCCTCCCGGCGAATGGATATTTCCCGAGGGCTGCATGGTTATATTCTCATGGGTGAGGGTGTATTCCATGAGATGATTCATGGTAAACTCGTGAACCCCTTTGCCGACGGTATAGACAAGAGAAACACGGGGACCATAGATAATATACAGCGCGGCAACCTGTTTGCGACCAGGCTGCAGGAGATCACAGCCGGAATAAATGGAAACAATCGTCCCCACGGCCAGGTTAACATCAACCAGTGACGATCCGTCCAGTGGATCATAGCCAACCGAATAGAGACCCTCCGCCTCAGGCTTGACGGTCAGCACTTCTTCCATCTCCTCGGAGAGGATGGAGCATACCACTCCCGAATGGATAAGGCGTTTCTTTATGATGCGGTCGGAAAGCACATCAAGGGCAAGTTGCTCCTCTCCATACAGGTTCGAGGTCCCCGCCACACCAAGGTCACCGGTTCTGACGGCGTTAATAACATACTTTCCCGCCTCAGCGATCTCGCAGATGAGGTGGACCAGATTATCGCATATATTTTGCTCCCGCAGATGACGACGCAGGTCAATCTGGAATTTCGTCATACCGGGTTCATGCGGCATTGGATATCCTCCGTAAAAACGGGCGTCTATGGCCCTGAATCCGTTACAGATTAATCCAAATACCCCTGTAACGCAAGGGAAAAGTACCACCCTCCAGCCCCTTCAGTATGGGCTGGAACCTTCCGGGTCTGCCGTTGAAAGGGGTGTTCTGTCCTTCACCGCAAAGACCTCAATTCCCGACTTCCCTTCCAGAGGACAGACAAATTCGCAGATTCCGCAGCCATTGCATAAATCATCTACCACATAGGGTTTTCGCAGGATGAAGGGGCGCCCGGAAGCATCGACCGACTGAACCTCCTCGGAACGGATTGCCTTCCGCGGGATTGGGCAGTGTTCCTCGCAGACGATGCAGTTGATCCCTTTCGCAAGGGGAAGACAGTGGTTCCTGTCAAGTACCGCCTTGCCAATCACCTCCCGTTTTTTCACCTCCACCGGAAGATCGGGGATCGCCCCGGTCGGACAGACCTGCCCGCAAAGGGTGCAGTTATATTCGCAATAGCCGAGACGGGGAACCACCACAGGTGTATAGAGTCCTTCGACTCCGGCCTGAAAGACCGCGGGATAGAGCACACTGCGAAGACAGACCTTCATGCATTCACCACAGCGCACGCATTTTTTCAGAAAGTCGTCCTCATCCCGCACACCGGGCGGACGCAGCACAGCAGCCTGGGCCGATGGATAGCGGAAGCGAAACAGGCGTGCCAGAAAAAATCCCGCCACCAGACTGCCCAGGAGAACCCGCCGCTCAGGGAGATACGGCGTCCGGTCACGAAAGCCGCGAAACTCGAAAGAAACCCGGCCGAAACGACACTTCAGCCGGCATGACATACAGCGAAGGCACTCTTCCTGCTGCAGAAGATCCTGATCAAAGGAGGTTGGACAGGTGCTGCGACAATCTCCGCAGTCCGGGCAAAGAGTCGCCGGGGAGCGGCGAATGGGTGAGAAGCGTGCCAGGAGACCGAGAAGCGTACCCAGGGGACAGAGTCGCCGGCACCAGAGCCGCGTTTCATATCTCTCGAGAAAGACAATGAAAAGAAACAGGGAGAAGGACAGAAACGCCAGCGGATAGAAGGTTTCCCGGAACGGCAGCAGATGGTCTCGCAAGAACCCGTATCCCGGGGAAAGGACATCCCGCCCTTCGCCGAGTACCCGGTAAAGCCCGACCCATCCCTGGCGTACCGTGTCACCGAACAGAGGGTAAAAAGAAAAGGTCAGTGCCCGAACAAGAATTGCGATCGGATCAAGGAGCCCGGCAAGATTGACATTAAAGAGAGCAGCAAATAGCAGCGGAAAAAGCAGCCAGTATTTGACCCTGCCCTGAAGAAATTTGAGCGGGGCGGTCTTGCGTATTTTCCCCGTCACCAAATCCAGTATCGTTCCAAGCGGGCAGATCCAGCCGCAGAAAAACCGACCGAGAACGAGCGTAGCCAGTGCCAGCAGAAGTGCCGGAAGGAGCAGAACAAGATACGATTTTTCGGCAAGGAAATAACTGAGCCCGACCAGGGGATCGGCACGGAAAAAACTGTTCACCGCAATGGCTATCCGGTCACTTCCCCGATATTCCGTCTGAATGAAAAGTACTAGAAAGAGGAGCAGAAACAATAGTTGCGAGATGCGCGCTGATGGTATCTTCCCCGGTTTCATCTCCGTCACACCCTGAGGATGCGTATCCCGGCCATTTTCATCTCCCCGAGACCCCGCCGATAGGCAGCCACGGTTGTGGAAATCGCCTCGGGCTTAAGCCCGAAAAGAGTCGTTGCCACAGCATCGGCAGCCACGATATCGCTGGAAGCGATCACCTTGTTGAGCACCTTCACGTCGCGAGGATCGCCACCCTGCGGGCCGTGCGCAGTCAGTATCCGCGTTGCATCAACCACCGTCAGATGACTCTTCAAAACGGCATTGATGTCCGCCAGAGCAGAATCGATATGTCGGTGAACGCTTCCCCGGTTCCCGCCCATCACGCCCATGATGTTCTTCAAACCGAGGGTCAGACCGGTAAGACCGTGATGTTTTGCCACCGGGACATTGATGAAGACGTCGGCGGACAAGGCTTCATCGTACAATTCCCAGTCACGAAGCGTCCGGCCGTTGAGACGAACCGGCTTGAATCTTTCCTCTTCGATGTGCTTGAGATCGACACCCTTCATCCCCCGCAAGGCGGCCTCGATTCCGCTATTGACATAGCAGCGCCGGGGATCATTACAGGGACGGTCGAATACCTTGACCTTCCGTGCGCCGGCCCGGAGAGCTTCCGACACCACTGCGCGTACCACCAACGGATGGGTGTTTGCCGCTTGCGCCGGACTCCGGTCCCAGCCGATATTCGGCTTGACGACAACCACGTTGCCCGGCTTGACGAAACGCCGCATCCCGCCGATGGCATTAAGAGCCTTGATGGTCGCTTGCGAGTAGTCGCGGTCCTCCGCAATCGCCACCAGCGACTTATCGGCGGCCAATGCTTCGCGGAGAAGAAGGTTGGAAAAAAGGGGCGTTAGTCCGAGCAGCTTGAGAAACTGTCTTCTGTCCATTATTTCACCTCCGTGTCAACCGCAACGATTTCAAGCGGAAACTCCGAAATTCCGACAGACTACTAGCCGCGCACCACGAAAGTCCCGGCAACCAGATCATGCAGTGCCTGCTTCCGCCGGGTGAATCCCGCCATGAGATAGCCGAAACCGAGAGTCAGCGTCGAGAGTATCTTTGCCCAGTAGCGTGCGTTTGCCTTTAGCAGGGAAATCCGGCGACCCTGCTCGTCGGTAACCCTGATGCCGATGATAGCTTTTCCGAGAGTCGCCTGCGACGCAGAGCTTTCCAGCACGGTATAATAGAGCCATTTCAGCAAAAAACCGAAAACAGCACTTGTCAGAGAAAGTGTGCGCAGCTCTTCACCACGCCAATCCATTCCCGACAGAATAAAATAGAAGAGACACAGGGCCACATTTACAAAGCTCAGAAGAAACCTGTCGATCAGAAAAGCCACAACCCGACGCCAGAAGCCGGCATACATGACAGGAGAAGGCGAGACGGCCTGGCTGGAAGGGTAAGGTATCGGCTGATCGTGAACACCCCGCTGCGCAGTCCCGCCCAGTTCGAGACCACACCCTGGGCAGAATCGAGCCGTACCCTGGAAAATCTTTCCGCAACGGTGACATATCATTCCGGATCCTCAGTAGGTAGAGACAGTTTCAGGCAAATGCCGGGGACAGCAAGCACGGAGAGGGACTGACACACGGCACATGCCCCCGAGCAGGACCAACCAAACAAACAGTAGTAGTGACACTTCGCTGCACGCCAACGATTGATGGTCTCGCAAAAAGTCGTCATACCCGCGAAAGCGGGTATCCAGTGAAGTTGTAACTCACTGTAATTCCTGGATTCCCGTTTTGCTCCTTCGCTAGGGCTACTGAGCACAAGCCACGGGAATGACGGTACATCGTACATTTCAACTTTTTGCGAAAGCATCAACGATTGACTTGTAAAAGAATACCAGCTCGGAAAGGGACCGTCCATCGCCTTAATTAAAAATCTGATCGAATCTCGGCAGACGACACTCCTACTGATCGAGAACCATGCGCGCCTTCTCAAGAAATTCCATCGGTTTGATGGGCTTGGTTATGAAGTGGAAATCTTCGGTGACAACTCCCTTTTCCATTATGATGTCAGCAGAGTAGCCGCTCATAAAAATCACCTTCACATCGGGGCGTATCTTGCATATCTCTTCGTATGCCTGCCGTCCGTTCATCTTCGGCATCACCACATCCATTATCACGAGTTGAATCTCATCCGGGTGCAACCTGAACTTCGTCAGGGCATCGCTGCCATCCAACGCTTCAATCACCCGATAGCCAAACGTCTCCAGTACGGTTCTGTTCAGAAACCTCACCGCTGAGTTATCCTCGACAACCAGGATTGTCTCTGTTCCATGAAGGTCAGCGGTCTTAGGTTCATACAAGACCTGTGTTCCGTCACATCCCTTCACCAGGGGAAAATACACCTTGAATGTGGTCCCTTTTCCCGGCTCGCTGTCAACGGTGATAAACCCGTTGTGCTGCTTCACAATTCCGTAGACGATGGAAAGGCCAAGTCCGGTGCCTTTACCAACTTCTTTCGTGGTAAAGAACGGTTCGAACAGCTTTTCTCTTGCCACACTATCCATACCGGTCCCGGTATCTCTCACGGCAAGCACGGCATAGGGGACCGCTGTCACGGCTCCGGCCGCCTTACGTAGTTCAGCGGGAAGCAATTCCGTGCCGGTTTCGATGACAAGACTTCCACCGGTCGGCATCGCATCCTTGGCATTGGTTACCAGGTTGATGAGCACCTGATCGATCTGGCCAGGGTCAACCAGCACGCTTAATTCTGTTTCGGCCAGTCGAATCTGCAGATCGATATCCTCGGTAATGAGTCTCCCCAAAATCTTCTGTACATCACACACAATCCGGTTCATGTCGATCGGGTGGGGGTTAATAACCTGCTTTCTACTGAATGCGAGCAGGCTGGAGACCAATTGGCTGGCCCGGTCACTTGCTGCAATAATCTGCTCAAGGTGCGGCCGGGCAGGATCTTCCTCCTGCATGCTCATTTCGATCAGTAATGCAAAACCAATGATGGCACAGAGAATATTATTGAAATCATGGGCGACACCCCCAGCAAGCCGTCCTACCGCCTCCATTTTCTGTGCCTGGCGGAGTTGGGACTCCAATTCTGATTTTTCTATGGCGGCCCGCTTGATTTCGGTAATATCAGTCAACATGGACTGTTTCGAAACCGTACCGTCAGGATTAAATACCGGGGTACTGATCACGTAGTACCAGCATTCATCCTTTGGATTATATATCTCACTACGAATCGTCTCCCCCGAAACGACTTTTTCATTATCACACCATGCACAGATATCGCCAAAATCATGCAGGGCCTCGTGGCAGAGTTCCCCTGTTGCATCCCTTCCAAGGCAATCTATCAGTTTCCGGTTCATGAATTCGATGCATCTCGCTGCCGAAACGATGTAAATCAGCCCATCGTATCCATCGACGACAGCCTGGTAACGACTGTGGCTTTCCTTGCCCTGGCGCTGAACCAGGAGCATTTTGCGAGCAAAATACATGCTGACGCCGGCAATCAGGAGCGAGAAGCCGGCAAACCAGGCCGCGAAATACCCTATGGTTCGAATTCCTTGGTAATAAGTAGTCCGTGGAGTATCGACCCGGACCACCAGGGCCGGGTTCCCGTAGAGATCGGAAAGGAGGGAATATGCTGAAATGGTTTTTTCGCCGTTCCCGCGGACTACTAAGGATTTTTCATGGTCAAAGGAAGAAAGGGGAAGCGGGAGATTTCGGTATGATGCAGCATAAAATCGCACGTGAAGCTTTGTGATGCGGGAAAACCTCTCAACCGCGGCAGGATTCAGAAAACGTCCCATGACAAGAGTTCCGGCCACCGGACCGCGAAATTCGCTCGTGAGAATCGGAACTGCGGAAACGAGAAGGATTCCCTCAGGAAGAGTGAGAATTCCCGCACGGGAACTGTTCGTGGTCATCTCTTTCAGGAGCGGGTTCGCAGGGGTAAAGATCGCATGAAGACTTTTCGGGAAAGGGACCTCCCGCTGCTTCTGCAGATCAAAATTACGCGCATAGACCCACTTCCCCTGCGTATTCACATAGAGAACAAGGTTCATGCCAAGCTGTTCAGAATTCGGATCGTCCAGGTTTTTGCGGACAAACTCGCTGTTGCCGTCCTGAACAAACCGGTAACTGTCGTCCCACCCGGCATAATCCCTGGCCAGGGAAGTAATGCTCTCCACCTCCGCGTTCAAGGCATTGACGACCCTCTCGACATCCGCGTGAGCCTCTTTTTCCTCGAGGTCTTCATAGCTCCCCAGCAGAATAATCCGGGCACCAAACAGCAGAATGAGAAACAACGAAGCAAGGGCCAGACAGATCAACAGTGGAATTTTACTGCGAGGAGGCATGAGTTGTCTCCATACAGGTACACGCTACACTAAAAGTAGCAGCAGATGGTACGGAGTAAGAATGCATGATAAAAGGTCTTTCATTCCCGATTAACTTGTCGCATCCTATCAAGCCAAAACAAGCATGATGATGGGGATACTACAACTTTCCTCACTGGCTGATGACTTATCGTCCGCCAGCCACCCTCGCATTCTTATCCAAAATATTGCTGCGAAAAATAATTATAACAATTGTATGGTTATTTATTCATTTGGCAAGTATTACGGATGTGTCGACCAGCCCCCCAGCATGAAACCGGCAGCTAAAATTTTCCTTTGAAGATAAGCGGCCTATTCATCTCAACGCCATACCGGACTTCCTTCGACTTTTCTGAGCAGTCGCAGCAACGACAGCCTTGCCAACAAGGCGCATTAAACGATCTTTATAACGAAATCGGTGGATAAAATACCGCGGCTACTCCTGCTGCATCATCGCCGACCAGACAGGAATGTCGGGCAATGTCGGAAAAGCGCATTGACCACAGGTTTGGCAATCAGGCTGGTACGAAGTCGAAAAATCTATCGCTGTTCTTTCGGTTTAATTACCTTCTCAGTAAATTGCCCCCCTAGGAGCCTGTCGGACTTAGGGTAAATCTGCTGCAAATCAGTCTGGACGATCCATATTTCGCCGCTTTTTTGGTCAACAGAACAACTATTGACCTGCAAAATCGACTAAATCTGTGCTCGCACTGTCTAATTTTCGCTTTGATTTCCTAAGTCCGACAGGCCCCTGGTTCGTTTCCATCCGGAAACTCTGAAAATTGCTATCCCAGGCTGAGATGGGACTTTCACGGAGCCTCTTGTACGGCTTCAATGCTGAAAAGCTATTCGAGGGAAAGCGCCCGAATCAGGCACGTAGTACAATGAGTGAGCAGGATGGTGACCGATTACAAGAGGCTTCGGGGAAGTTCCAGCTCAGCCTTTGCCGATACTTTCCGGATGGAAACCAGCTCACCTCAGAATAGCTTTCTTTAATTCTTCATTCATCATGTTTGGGACCTGTTGTATTTGTAGTAAGTGGATCGCCGACCCTTCTATTGAAAGGCTCATCTACACTTGTTTTGTCAAGGTCGCTATAATCTGCCCTCGGGGGAGTATCGGCTCCACCAGGGCCAGGTCTGTCGCTAACATCATAGTCTGCCTTGGATTCTCCTTTAGAACTTACATTTTCAGCCCCAGTGCGTTCCAGTATCTCCTTACCTTTCTTTTTCCAGTCTGTATCGTCGGTGTGAAGAGAAAGCAGAATTCCCCCTTTCTTAATATGCCCTTCATATCGGTTAGCTTCATACTCGGGAATTCCCAAACCGATCAGCGCCCCGGCTATTCCGCCGGCCACTCCTCCCGCTCCGACTCCAGCAAGAGCAGCCATGATGGGGCCTGCCGCAATGAAGGGACCAATACCCGGGATGGCCAGTAAGCCAATACCTGTCAGCCATCCTAAAGCGCCGCCAATGACCGCACCGGTTCCGGCTCCTGTTACTGCCCCCTCAGGCGCCTTGGTTTCCTTCTCGATCGCGAAATCTTTGGTTCCTCCGCTCTCAGGGAACAACACCGAGATATCCGTATTGCGAAAACCCGCATTCTTCAACGCTTCGACCGCATGTTCAACCATCTGACGATTTCGATAGATGCCATATACTGCTATGTTTTTACTCATGAGCTGACCTCCCTTTCTTTCCGTATCTTTTTAAGGAGCGATGTCAATTTTGCTTTTACTGGTACCGTATCCGCCTATCCGGGCCGCCTCCTCATAAATAGCCCTTTTTCTCATCCTCAGATCTGACAGGACCTTTCAGCGGCACCATTCATTCCGTCAACCGTGGAACAGTTCAGCTTGCCATTAGCGGAGGTTATCAGCCGCGAAATCCCAATTAATCAACGTATCCAACACTGCGTTCACATAGTCCGCGCGCCGGTTCTGGTAATCCAGATAGTAGGCATGTTCCCACACGTCGACGGTCAACAGCGGTTTCATGCCGGTGGTCAGCGGCAGATCTGCATTCCCGGTCTTAACCACCTTGAGCATGCCGCCATCCAGAACGAGCCACGTCCAGCCACTGCCGAACTGTGTCATTGCCGCAGCCGCCAACTCTTTCTTGCACGCATCCAAATTGCCAAAGGACGCTTCGATTTTTTGCTTCAACACTGCGGGTGGGTCACCACCGCCCTTCGCTCTCATACTTCGCCAATAAAACGTGTGGTTCCAGGTTTGCGCTGCATTGTTGAAGATTGCCGTCTTGTCCACTTTGCCGGCAGTCTCGGTGATGATATTCACCAACGGCAGGTCCGCAAACTCCGTTCCTGCTACCAGCTTGTTCAGGGTATCGACATATCCCTGGTGATGCTTACCGAAGTGGAAACCGATCGTAGTTGCCGAGATTACTGGCTCCAACGCGTTATCCGGGTAAGGCAAGGGGGGCAGGACATGAGGAGACACACTTTCACTTTTGTCATTTTTCATCATTTTTCCTTTCATGTAGGTTAGAGGAAATAGCGTACGACTACTCTTCATCGGCACCGCCCTTGAAGAGCTTGGACGGGAACAGAACCGAGGTGCGGTATTCCAGCATCCGGCAAGTATTTCCTGGTTATCGGTATGATTCAGTTCGGCACTGTCACTGACCATTCGCCAGCTTTGTATTTTCAGGTTTTCGCCCCTGTCACGTGCAGCCACGCAGCAGAAAAATGACAATCAAAACAGGAATCGGAATACCCAACAGCCACAGCAGGATCCAACCAATTTTCCCTGATTGATTGCGATATGCTTTCGGACTTTTCATTGACTTCTCATTGCACTCTTCTGAATTCAGGCGAAGTGAGTTCCTCTGAATGGTCGTATCCTCAAAATCATCACCACGTAGTGCCAATAGTAAAGATTGTATCAACTTATGTGCCAAGGGGAAATTACGCATAGATCGAGTGCATCTATTTGATTAAACTGATATAAATGGAACACTAGTGCGTGGGATGAACGGAGAACTGAAGGGAGACATCCGTCATATTTAACATATCTGCCACATATGACGAGCTTCCGCTGAGGTCACCATCAATGGCGACAGAAGGAAAAATGCCTGAATCCAGAAAGCTGCCTGATCGGTGGAACAGGGAAATGTCAACCAGGGAAGGGTATTTCTGAAAACCGGCGATATCTACAAAGAGCCGGCTGAAAAAGGGAAAAGTGCCAGCCGAGTGGAATTCGGAGCACTGGTGAAAAAACGAAAGCAATTTTCCCCGTTGATCGTGTTTCAGGTGGGGAATATTTCCGTAGGGGCAACCCCCTGTGGTTGCCCTCACTTTGGGCAGGCACGGGGGCCTGCCCCTACAAAACCAGCCAATCATCCCGATCTGGTGTCAAACAGATTACTGCTTTTTGCCGGTCAAACGGAAATCATCATTTCCCTGCCGCGGCATGTCGGCAGGCATCCTCCAACTCCCGTCCCCGCGCCTCCCAGGAGTGCTCTTCGACAGCCTTCTTCCTGAGTTTTTCAGACAACTCCCGCCGCAGCCCTTCCTGCGAGATCAACTCCTCCAAGCGCGCCGCAAAATCCTCCGCATCGGCAAAACGTGCATAGACACCGGCATCTCCCAGTATCTCCCGGTTTATCGGCGTGTCGAAAGCAAGGACCGGAATTCCGCATGCCATATAATTGAAGAGCTTGCCATTGGCTTCAGAGAGGGAAACCTTCGGCGACAGGGCGACATCACCGGCTGAAAGCAGACGCGCCGCATCACGGTAGTCGATCCTGCCGGTAAAGGTAATCCGGTCGGATAGCCCCTCCGCAATCGCTCTGCGCAGGTACTGTTGGTGGGGGAAACCCATGACCAGGAAGTGCAGCGGAACGCCCCGGTCCCTGAAGATCTTCACCACCTCCAGCAGGATATCGATCCCCTGATAGCGGTTGAGAACCCCGAGAAAGACTGCCACCGGGACACCGGCCGGCAGCTTCAACTCTTGTTGGACCGCTTCGCGCGCGAACGGCCGGAACTCCTCGGTATCGACACCGTCCATGAGTGAGCGAACCCTCCCGGCCGGGACGCCCCAGCGCTCGTTCAGGTCACGGGCTGCCGGGCCGGAACTGGTCAGAATCAGGTCGGCCCGGGCATTGACGAAACCCTCGATCCAGCGAAAAAGACGATACAGCAGGGAACCCGGGCGGACAAAGTTGTGATCGACGATCTCCGTGGTCAGGCTCCCCTGGCAATCGAACAGCAGGGGAATTCGGAACACCAACTTCAGAAAGACGCCGAGAAATGCTCCCTCATGGAGATGGGCATAGAGCAGCTCGGGCCGGAACCGGAGGATTTCGGACACCGCCTTGCAGAACAGCAGAATATCAAGATAGGGTTTGTGCCAGGATGGACCGGCGGCAAGCTTCCGGTACCAGGGAACAGAGGGAATTCGGCAGGTGGGAATGCCGGGCAGATCCCGGCCCAGATGATAGGTTACGATCCGCACTTCATGGCCACGACGGATCAGGGCACGGGCCTCTTCATAGATCCTCACGTGGCAGCCGCGGTCAGAAAAATAGGGGGTTGGAGCCAGCATCAGGATGCGGAGTTTTCCGTTTTTCAAGAACGAACTCCTGTAACTTTTCTCTCGCCCGCAGACATCTTGTGTAGGGGCAACCCCGTGTGGTTGCCCGGTTCCGGGCGGCCAGGCAAAGGTAGAATCTGGGCGGCCACGCGGGGCCGCCCCTACAAAATCCGTGTCATCCTGATTGTAAATGGATTGAATATATGGCGTTATTCTCAGGAATTGAGATTGATCGTTTCCTTTACCACGTAGATCGGTTTCCCCTGGGCCTCGTAGTACGTCCGGGCATTCAATTCGCCGAGAAGCCCCAGAACGATGAACTGGATTCCCATGAAGATGAGAAAGGCGGTAAGGAGCAGCAGCGGATTCCTATTCATACTGGTGTGGTGGAATAATTTCATATAGACCGTTGCCCCGCCGGTCAGCAGCGAAGCAAACAGGGTGTAGATGCCGAGTCGACCAAAGAGCTGGATCGGGCGGGTTGAATAGTTGAGCAGAAATTTCACCGTAAACAGGTCCAATATCACCCGCATGGTGCGGGAAATACCGTATTTACTCGTCCCGTGAAGTCGCGGACGGTGCCCGACCGGAAGTTCGGTTACCTTCGCTCCGAATTGAGAAACGAGGGCCGGGACAAAACGATGCATCTCGCCATAGAGGTTGATCCCATCGAGGACCTCGCGGCGATAGGCTTTCAGGGTACAGCCGTAATCATGAAGCCGGATCCCGGTCATTCCGGAGATGAAGCGGTTTGCAAGGATAGACGGCAAGGTCCGGTTGAGAAAAGCATCTTTCCTGTCCCGACGCCAGCCGGAAACCACATCGTACCCTTCGTTAATCTTTGCCAGGAGTTTCGGGATGTCGGCCGGATCGTTTTGCAGATCACCGTCCATTGGCACGACGACCTTTCCTGTTGCAACATCGAAGCCGGCCGCCATCGCGGCTGTCTGGCCGAAGTTGCGCCGGAAGCTGATCACCTTGACTCGCATGTCGCCGGCTGCAATTTTGCGGAGCAGCCGAAGCGAATCGTCCGTCGAACCGTCATCAACCAGGATGAGTTCATACTCAATCTCACACGCATCCAGAGCAGCGACAACCTCCCGATGAAGGGCGGAGACATTTTCTTCCTCATTGAAAATCGGGACTACGACACTGAGGTCCAAGCACTACCACCTTTCTTGCAAAAAAATCAGAATAAAGCCGGATATAACCTTCAGACTGTCCACCGCGAAACGGAAGCCCTGAGGAATCAATTGTCAGTGCAGCAAAGATCAGTAAAAAGATCTACCAGTAGCGTCCGCTGTCAAAGGATTTTATCCGCTTCACGGTCACCGCGCCGGCTGGCCGCATCTTCTTCCCGGCACCATACACAACGAGGCCATACAGCAAACCAGCACCATAGGAAAGGTGGAGGGCAGGGAAAAGCAGCGGAAGAAACATTGCCGGGACTGTTTTCCCGCTAGCGATGGCAGCGTGAAAAGCGCCATAAATAACCATCACTAGGTAGCACAAAAGCGGCAGATAGTAAACAGGATGAGAGAGAAAGGGCAGGATCAGGAGATACAACAGAAAAAAAACCGGAACAAAGGAGGCGATACCGCTTCCCCCACCCAGGAGGATCTGCTGGCCTCTCCCCCGTCCATAACCGAATAGTTGACGGACAAAAGCACGAAAGGTTGGTCGTTGGCTGCGAAAGACCGCCAGTTCGGGATCATGGAGCAGTTTCCAGCCCGATCTTCGCAGCCTCACCAGCAGCTCGTTTTCTTCATTGGGATAGAGGCGTTCGTCGAACCCCCCGGCCGCGGTGAAAGCAGCGGCTGAGAAGCTCAGGTTGCAGAGAATAAGCTCGTTATCGCCGGTCTCGCGGCAAACGCCGTGCCGACGATAACGGTTGCGGACACTTCCGGCCCCGAAAGGGGATGCCAGGGCAAGTCCGAATGCCTGGCACAGGGGCGGATCATTCTCGGGAGTGAGGGAAGGTCCTCCGGCGACAGCAACCCTGTCATCAGCATACAGGTGAACCAGCTGCTGCAGAAAATCGGGGGAAACCAGGGAGTCGTCATCCAGAAAATACAGGATTTCCCCCAGTGCCTCGTCCGCCGCCCGATTTCGCTGGCGGCTGGGGGAGGTCCCTTCGGCGACCAGCACCTCAAATAAATTCTCAGGATATTCGACGTTCCGCAAACGGTCGAGGGCGCGCACCGCCCCCCCCGGTTTGACCGGAATTATGATTGAAACCGCAGGATTTTTCATCAGACCGCGTCGCCCTTGTTTCGTCCGGGCTCACCCTCCCCCGTAGCTATGCAGCCCGGAAAGGAGCAGGTTCACACCCAGATAGCAGAAGATCGTCGCGATAAAACCGATAATGGAGAGGATTGCAGCACGCCGGCCTACCCATCCCCGGGTAATCCGGGCATGGAGGAAAGCCGCGTAAATAAACCATACGATCAGAGACCAGGTTTCCTTCGGATCCCAGCTCCAATAGGAGCCCCAGGCATAATTTGCCCATGCTGCGCCGGTAATAATCCCCAGAGTAAGGAGGGGAAAACCGACCATGATTGCCCGGTAATTGAGATCGTCCAAGACCCGCGAAGAGGGGAAGATGGAGAGGACTCCTCCTGCCGGAGAAGTACCGGCTGAGTTTTCCTGCTTCACCTTGATCAGGTACATGATCGACACTCCGCAGGCCACGGCAAAGGCCGCATAGCCCAGAAAACAGGTGACCACATGATACAGAAGCCAATTGCTTTGAAGAGCCGGCACCAGAGGCTGAATTTCCTTCAGCGGATCAGCCATCAACTGGGCCCATGCCATTCCCAAAAGGGCAAAGGGAAGCACGAATGCTCCGATAGCCCGGTAGCGGTACTTAACATCAACAAGGAGAAAAATCAGGACAATTGTCCAGGCGAAAAAAACCACCGATTCGTAGAGATTCGAGAGGGGCGCATGGCCATGGCCCATATCATACGACTCTTTCCAGCGCAATCCGAAGGCAACGGTCTGGACCAGAAAACCGAAAACCGCGGCTAGCGTGCCGGCAAGCCCGATGGTTTTGTTCCTGCTGGCAAGATAGGCGAAAAAAATCACCGTTGCCGCAAAGTAGGAAAATGTTGCGATATTGAAGAGGAGTGAACTGGACATCCGTATACCTCCGAAACTAAATCTTTTTCAGTTTTTCTATCAGGTCATCAAAGGACGAACGAAACACAGCCTGGTTCTTGCTGGTACTCCCCGCTACGACAATACGCCCCCCCCCGATACGGACCCAAATCCGCCGATGCGAGAGAAAAAAGGAGACGAATATCCCTGTTACCAGAAGGAAGCACCCGAGCCAGACAACCCAGACGCCCGGGTCTTTTGTGACTTGAAGACCGGTGCGCCACTTTTGATTGCTGCCCGCAAAGCTGATAAAATACGCGCCACCCTTATCGGCATTGAACGCGGGATACTTTTCCAGCAACGCAAAGGGCTCCGTGGTTACGTTTTCCCCCGTCATCTGCACCTGCACGGCCGGTCCGGTATAGCCCGGAAAGATCGTGCCAAAATTAGGGACATATCCGAGTACCGTCAGAGTCTCTCCCTCGGAGAGCTCTACCGGCCGGTTTCCCGTCGCCGTAACCAGGGTTGTCGCACCGCTCTTGCGATCGCGGACCGCAAAACGGAAGGTAGGAGGACCCGCCTGGCTGTAGCTTGACTGATAGAAGGTGATACCCCGATAGGTCAAAGGAGAATTGACAATGACCGCTTGATGATCAACTGTGAGTCTGCCGTTTTCGATAACACTCAGGACACTCCGATATTCCTTCGGAGCTCCCGAGTCGTAGAAGGACAGGGAAAAGGAATCACAGCGAACCGCGAACCCGAGATTGATGGGCTCGCCTGACGTGGAGGTCACCGCGGAGGCAGCCTCTCCCTCTGCAATTTGCACGAACGCCTTGTAGCCGAAAAAAGACCCGATCATGGCGCCTATGAAGACGATAATGATGCTGAAATGGAGAATATAAACCCCAAGGCGACTGAAGCGGCCCTTTTGCGCAAAGAGATGGTATTCTTCGTTAACCTTCGTAACAAGAGGAGTGGCAAACTCCTGACCCAGCATAGCGGCAACAGGATCTTTCAGGTTTGCCGCACTCTGCGACACCTTCCAAAACTGTACATTCGGCAGGGATTTTTCCAGCTGCTCATCGAGCACGGTCACTTGACGATTGACAAGCTTCCAGTCATGGGGAAGCCTGCGGAGGGAGCATGCCACCAGATTCAGGGTAAGCAGGTAGAGCAGCAGGATAAACCACCAGGAATGGTACATATTGAAGAAACCGAGTTTACTGTACAACTCGAATTTAGTCTCGGATATGGTCTGAAGATACTCCATCGGCGGAGGAGTCCCCTGGGGGATAACCGTACCGATAATCGAAACCACAGCCAGGCCGATCAGAAGAAAGATAGTGAGCTTCAGTGATGAAAAGAAGCGCCACAAAGACGTGACAAAGTCGTTCGTTTGATTTTTCAAGGATAGTCTCCCGGATACAACGTGGTTCAGGAAGCCTGAAAGACAAAAACACCGATTTCCTGGTAAAAAAAAGAGCTAACAATAACCGGCACTGTTACCCCTCACTGTACTGAGTCCGAATCGAAGTGATAAGCGGCACCAAACTGCAGGGAAACGAGAACATATACCTGATCTCGACGCTAGCCGGAACCTGGGCGTTGTCCTGCTGGATACGGCAATCTTCCAGAGGTACCGCGACTGCCACTCGAAAAATTTTTTTCATTGTAACTTGCCGCCGGTTTCTGTCAAGAAGAAAGACGCCGCACAAGTCTTTCATGAAAAAATGGCGGGAGTCCGTTGGAACCTGTGGTGAAGGGCCGCCGTTTCAACACTCTGAGCCGGTCACAGGAAACGGCTTCAGAACGAAAACTAACCTTGCCCAAGTCCCCTGCGAATGGTTTCAGCACGTTTTTACCTTGAAAAAAAAGGCGTCTGGTGCTACAAGTGCACAAGTTTTCATAGCTTTTGACACAGCCGCTACCGGTTCTCCGTGAGGTACTGCTTGCGGAACATGACGTTCTCGATCCCGTTTCGTACCGGGAGCCGCGGAGGAAAATACGATGGGTTTTGTAGACATAGCGAAGATCTGCAGCACATTGCGCCTGCGCTCGAAGATGCTCCTGTTGCTGGCGATAACACTCATCGTCGCCCTGCTTATAACGCTGGTTATTTTCCAGACCCTCGGCAGGGTCAGAATCGGCAGCGAGAGCTACCGGAACATCAGCCTTTTGCGGGACTCCCTCGAAGGAAGCATTCTCCTCAAATCGAATATCTACCGGCTTCGCTCCGAACTGCTGGACCTTTCAGGTGACACCGGCAACGAAAAGATCAAAGCGGCCATGGCTACGGTTACCTCCATCAGCTCAAACATACCGAGCGAATTCTCTGCACTATCCAACAACATTTCCTCCCCGGAGACGAAAGAACCCCTGACGGAAGCCCGAAAATCCTGGAACGAACTGGCGATTGTCATTCAGGAAGAGATTGTTCCCGCCGCAGCGAGGGGAGACCGGGCACGAATACGTGATTTGGCATCCGGATCCCCCCATTTCGATCGGATCTCAACTGACCTGGACAGCCTGATCACAGCACTTCGCGCAGAAAGCGCCGCCAGTGAATCACGAGAAAGCGCGTATGTCCACAAAACCATTTTCATGGGATTCGGCGTTGCCGGTGGTTTATTTATCCTGCTGCTCCTGATCGCAGCTGCCGTTGCAACTTCAATTACACGTGCCATCGCCAAAGAAGCCGAATTTGCCCGGGCGGTGGTCAGTGACGGAAACCTGTCCGACAGGCTCACCATCGAAAGCAACGATGAAGTCGGCGACCTTGCCGGTTCACTCAACAAACTGGTCGAAATGCTGCATGAGATGGTGTCGAAGGTAGATGTTTCCTCCGGCGAACTCTTCCGTATTTCCCGAACCCTTTCCGATGCCTCCAAAAAGGTTGTCAGCGGTGCCGAACAATCAAATTCACGGGTTTCAGACACCTCATCGGCAGTCATGGAAATCAATGCC
>Ga0351948_1016_pt1 | contig 20655 bp, 15 predicted proteins | sample BONcelT113001G14_FD_206852 | JGI IMG/M metagenome (GOLD analysis project Ga0351948, IMG submission 206852) | Enriched cells from coal bed in the Powder River Basin, Montana, United States - BONCAT cells T11 rep3 HSBNCT.T11.300.1.G14 ...
CAAACCGAGTTCCCACGGCAGTCCGGCATGTTTGATGCTGGTCTGCGGTGAGGCGCCCGTGCCGCCGTCATGTCCGCTGATTAAGACCACATCAGCTCGCGCTTTGGCCACTCCCGCGGCCACTGTGCCCACACCCACTTCAGACACCAGTTTAACGTTGATGCGTGCCTCGGGGTTGACGTTCTTCAGGTCGTTGATCAACTGCGCCAAATCTTCAATCGAGTAAATATCATGATGCGGCGGAGGCGAAATCAAACCCACCCCCGGCGTGGAATGTCGCGTCTTGGCAATTTCGGGATAAACCTTGCGACCAGGGAGCTGACCACCTTCGCCGGGTTTTGCGCCCTGCGCCATCTTAATCTGCAGTTCGCGCGCGTTCACCAGATAATAGCTGGTGACACCAAAACGTGCGGAGGCTACCTGTTTGATCGCGCTATTGCGCGAATCACCGTTGGCGTCTATCTCATAGCGGGCAGGGTCTTCACCGCCCTCGCCGGTGTTGCTCTTGCCGCCGATGCGGTTCATGGCGATGGCCAGCGCTTCGTGAGCTTCTTTGCTGATTGAGCCGTAAGACATGGCGCCGGTCTTGAAACGTTTGACAATGGCTTCCACCGGTTCCACTTCATCCAATGGGATGAGCGTCTCGGCCAACTTGAAATCGAGCAGACCACGCAGGGTGGTGAGTTGAGTGGATTGATCATTGACCAATGCCGAATATTTCTTAAACAAGGTGTAATCATTATTGCGGGTGGCCTGCTGTAAATAATAAATGGATTCCGGGTTGAAAAGATGGTGTTCACCGTCTTCTCGCCATTGATACTTGCCTCCGGCATCCAGGGGTTCCAAATCGCCGGGCCGCTTGGGGAATGCCTGCTCATGACGCATGACCGCTTCACGGGCGATGACCTCAATGCCTGCACCGCCAATGCGTGAGGGTGTACCGTTGAAATAACGCTCCACAAATTCCTGATTTAGGCCGACAGCTTCATATATTTGCGCACCGCAGTAGCTCTGAATTGTCGAAATACCCATCTTGGAGCACACCTTAATAATGCCCTTGACCACGGCTTTGCGGTACTTTTGTGAGGCTGTACGGTAATCAATGTCCGTCAAAAATCCCTGGTCGATCATTTCGCGGATGGTGTCGAATGCCAGATAAGGATTGATGGCCACCGCACCGTAACCCACCAGTGTGGCAAAATGATGCACTTCACGCGGCTCGGCAGACTCCACCACCAGTCCGATGTGGGTGCGGGTTCCCTTGCCAATAAGATGATGGTGCAGCCCCGCCACTGCCAGCAGCACGGGGATGGCCGCATGTTCGGCATCCACACCGCGATCAGACAGGATCAAAATATTGGCTTCGTCGTTGGCGATGATCTCATCCGCGCGAGCAAACAACCTCTCCAGACCCGCTTCAAGCCCTGGCCCGCCCTCTGCCGGGTTGAACAAAATCGGAATGGTCATGGTGTGGAAGTGCAGTCGGTTGAGGTGGCGCAGTTTCTCAAGCTTTTCATTCGTCAGAATTGGGTTTTTGAGTTTGATCTGTCGGCAGTTTTCAGGACGCGGTTCCAACAGGTTCTGCTCCGAGCCAATCATGATCTCGGTGGCAGTCACAATCTCTTCGCGGTTGGCATCAATCGGCGGATTGGTCACCTGGGCAAATAATTGTTTGAAATAATCAAACAACAGCACCGCTTTGTCAGAAAGCACTGCCAGCGGTGTGTCGTTGCCCATCGAGCCGATCGGTTCCACACCGTTCTTGGCCATCGGTCCGATGATGACGCGTAAATCTTCATAAGTGTAACCAAAAGCGCGCTGACGTTTGAGCACATCCTGACTGCGTTCGTAACCTTCTTTTTTGCGTTCCACTTCAAGATTGACAGGGTCAGGCAGGTCTTCAAGATTGATCAAAAATTCATTCAGCCACTTTCGGTAAGGTCTGGCAATTGAGATGTTGTGTTTGATCTCTTCATCGCTAACAATGCGTCCTTCTTCGGTGTCGACCCACAGCATACGTCCGGGTTCGAGACGGCCTTTTTTGATCACATTTTCAGCGGGCACATCCAGCACACCCACTTCAGAAGCAAGGATTACGCGGTCATCGCTGGTGACGTAATAACGTGAAGGCCTCAATCCGTTGCGGTCAAGACAGGCGCCGATGCCAACGCCGTCGGTGAAGACCATAGAGGCGGGTCCGTCCCAGGGTTCCATCAGCGAACTGTGATACTCATAGAAGGCTTTCTTCTCTTCGCTCATGCTCTCGTGCTTTGACCACGGTTCAGGAATCATCATCATCATGGCTTCAGGCAGGGTTCTGCCCGCCAGCACCAGCAGTTCAAGCACGTTGTCGAAAATGCCAGAGTCCGACCCATCAGGGTTGATCACGGGCAGCACCTTTTGCAGGTCATTGCCAAAGCGGTCAGAATGGAATTTGGTCTGCTGGGAATTAAGCCAGTTGACATTACCGCGCAGGGTATTGATCTCGCCGTTGTGCGCCAGCATGCGGTTGGGATGCGCCCGATCCCATGAGGGGAAGGTGTTGGTTGAAAAACGAGAATGCACCATCACCATGGCGGTTTCAATGTCAGGGTCTGAAAGATCAGGGAAGTACGCCTCAACCTGTTTGGAGGTTAACATCCCCTTGTAAACCAGGGTTTTGTAAGACATACTGCAAACATAAAACTGGTCACCGCCTGCCATATCAGAGTAGCGGATGGTGTGTTCGGCGCGTTTGCGGGTGACATAAAGTTTACGTTCAAAAGTCATGCGGTCTTTAATGGTCTTGTTGCGCTCCACAAATAGCTGTCGGATCACTGGCTGGGCGGCTCTGGCAGTGGGGCCAAGTGTGCGGTCATCCGTGGGGACGGTGCGCCAACCCAAAACGTGCTGCCCCTCTTCTTCACAGATCGCTTCAACGATACCTTCGAACTGATGACGCAGCGCTTCATCCTGCGGAAGATACAACATGCCTACGCCAAAATAGCGTTCACCTGGAAGGCTGAATCCCAACCTTGCGCTTTCGCGTTGGAAGAATTTGTGCGGCACCTGAATCAAAATGCCAGCGCCGTCACCTGTATCCGTTTCGGAGCCGGTAGCACCGCGATGGGCTAAATTATCGAGAATGGTCAGACCCTGACCAATGATGTCGTGTGAGACATTCCCCTTAATATTCACCACAAACCCTGTACCGCAGGCGTCATGTTCAAACCGGGGATCGTAAAGCCCTTGTTTCTTGGGAGCGGTCAATTGGGGAAGTTCGCGTTCATTCATCATGGTGAGTCCTTAATGATGCATTTTTGATATGACAAAAAGACCTGTTGGCAGGCGTCAATGTTTAGAACGTTTTGGCTCTAAATTGGGCTGGATTTGCGGTGCATGCCGAACAATGCAATAATACTTAGTGAAAAATGGTACCATCACCGTTCGTTAATAATATAATGGATTGTTTATACCACTTTTTCAAGATGAAAATTTCGTTTTTTATGGAATTTTGATATATTGGGTAATGATTGTATGACTCATTTCTTCGGTTCGCCTTTCATCCAAAAAGCGCAATGGCTCACAAATAGCAATTTAGTTATTGGGTTGATTGTCACTCATAACAGGCATCCGGGGATATTCAAATTGACAGATGGCAGAATACTTCAACATCGATCAGCGTCATCAAAAGATACATCAGCCTGACTTGAAATGAAACTTTTTCAAACACTTCAATGACAAATTGAAAATTATTGGCTTTTGTACTTTTTCAGTGTGTTTCGTGTGGTAGTATGTTTGCTTCAGAGGTTATATTTCTGTTTTTTTCCAAAAGAAGATCTTCTTTGCGTCCTCGCGGACTTGGTGCACCCGAGCGAAGCGAGTGGTGTTGCGTCTTCCCTGGCACTTGCAGCCTCATCGTCCCGATGTCCTTCGGGAGGGCAAGTGTGCGAGAGATAAGGTTTTTCAAAAACTTTGTGAAGACTTCGTGGTTAATGGTTTTTAATCAATAAAGCCCTGACGCATATCGCTATCAGGGCTTATCCATTTCTATTGAGTTTAATTTGAAACTGCTACATCGATGGATTGAGTCATTCCGTTTAAAATAGATTCGAGCGACATTGTATGTACGCATCGATCATGCGTGATGAAGAATTCGCAGTCGCATTGCCATTTTCCTTCTGTGTATGTTACTTCGTGTGAATTATTATCACCCTTCACGGTCACAGAGAACGTATGAAATTCAAAACGATCTCTTTCTTGCGCATAACGTTTTGCTTTTTCAATTTTGCCGATCATGCTGTAATCCATGTGATGTGGTTCTCCTTTGTTTGGTAAGGAAGATGTTAAAACAAAAGGCACGCCGAAATACTGCGTGCCTTAATTACTTACCTCAATTATCAGTCCTTTTGTGACTCGCATAATAGATGCGTCTCCTGTATTAGATATATAGTATAACTTCCTTACCTATTTGTCAATAATTTTAATCAACGATTACCCTACGATTTTGCAAATACGACAAAGATTACCTGTTAATCACCACGGATTGTGCGATAATTAAACATTGAAACTAATCAAGAGGAGCGGCATCTTTCTATGTCACCAGAAAAAATTCTCATCGTGGATATTGATTCAAAATCTATTTCGCTTTTGCGCCAGGTTTTGTCGTCAGCCGGGTTTGAAGTGATCAGCGCCAACAAACCAGACCGGGCATTGCAGTTGGTGACCGAAGAAATTCCCATCCTGGTCATCACCGAAGCCAGGCTGGATGGTACCCTGGACGGTTTTGGTTTGCTTCACGATATACGCGAAATTTCCAATATCCCTATGATCTTGTTATCAGATCGACCCACCACTGATGATGAACTGCGAGCGCTTGAAAACGGTGCGGATGATTATCTCCCCAAGCCCTTTGATTCGCGCATCCTCCTGGCACGCGTGAAATCCATCCTCCGCCGCAGCAAGAATACACCGGCCGCCCCAGAGATCATCCAGTGCGGTTCGCTCACCATCAACCAGGTTTCACGCCAGGTCAGCGTGGATGAGGTGGCTGTATACCTCACTGAAACCGAGTACAACCTGCTGCTCGAACTTGCCAAACATCCAGATCAGGTCATGCTGCACGAACAGCTTCTGCGTGAAGTTTGGGGACCCGAATATCGTCACGAACTCGATTATCTTCGTTCATACGTTCACATTCTGCGTAAGAAACTTGAAAAAACACCTTCTCAACCTGTCTTGATTGTCAGCCTTTCGGGCATTGGCTACAAGCTGGTTTCAAATCCTTCAACCAAAACCAAAGGCAAATAAGCCATGGATAGCGACAACTCCTTTAACCTCTTTGAAATGGCACAAAAGCAGTTTGACCGTTGCGCAGACTTGCTCGATCTTGAGCAACCTGTGCGCGAGTTCCTGCGGCTGCCCATGCGCGAAACACAGTTCAGCCTGCCCATCAAACTGGATACTGGAGAGTCAAAGGTACTGCGCGGTTTTCACGTGCAATTCAACGACAGCCGCGGACCGGGCAAAGGTGGCGTGCGTTTTCACCCAGCCCAAACCCTCGACACCATCCGCGCCCTGGGCATGTGGATGACCTGGGAAACCGCTATTGTCAACCTACCCCTGGGCGGCAGCGCCAGCGGTGTGGCTTGCGACCCGCACAGCCTTAGCCCATTTGAAATGGAACGCATCTGCCGCGGATTTGTACGTAAAGTCGCCCATCAATCCGGCCCCGATTGGGATGTACTCGGCCCAGATATAATGACCGGCCCTCAGCACATGCTGTGGATGCTGGATGAATATGAAACCATCGTCGGCCATAAAAGCCCAGGTTTCGTCACCGGCAAGCCTCTCCATCATGCCGGGTCGCAAGGACGAAAAGAAGCCCCGGGTTACGGGGTGATGATTGCCGTGCGTGAAGCACTCAAAGACATGGGAATTGCGGTTGAAAAGACCAGCGCCAGCATTCAAGGCTTCGGCCTGGTGGGCATGCACGCAGCGCAGCTTTATCACCAGATGGGCGGCACCATTCAGTGCGTGGCCTGCTGGAACCAAAGCGATCGCACAACTTACGCTTTTCGCAAAAAGGAAGGGATTGATTATGACCAGCTCGTTTCAATCACTGACCGATTCGGCGAGATTGATAAACTCAAAGCCCTGTCACTCGGCATTGAGTGCCTGCCCGGCGACGCCTGGCTTCAGCAGGACGTAGACATTCTCGTACCAGCCGCACTCGAGAACCAGATCCGCGCTGATAACGTTAACCTGATCAGCCCCAAGGTAAAGATCATTGCCGAGGCCGCCAACGGCCCCACCAACCCGGTGGTGGACCCCGAATTGACCAAACGCGGCATCCTCATCATCCCCGATATCCTCGCCAATTCTGGCGGCGTTGTTTGCAGCTACTTCGAACAGGTGCAGAGCAACATGAACTATTTTTGGAGCAAGGATGAAGTCTTAAGCAAGCTGGATTCACTGATGACCTCAGCTTACATTGATGTCTCAACTTTTGCCAAAAAGAATAACACCACCACCAGAGATGCTGTCTACATGCTCGCTGTGGATCGTGTAGCGCGCGCCTGCCTCGATCGCGGTCTGATCTAGCCGCAGTCCTCCCTCCATGATAAAGATTGCCGAGCATTTTCAATTATTATCCATGCGCCGCGTCTCCGAGTTGGAACGTATGGCCGTCGGCGATGGTCGAGAAGAGCTGGGCGGTAAAGCCCAGGGCTTGCTCTCCGTACATCAAACCCTGATCGAACTCGATCAATCTTCCTTCCCTGAGATCAAACTGGATATTCCCAAACTGACTGTACTGGGTACCAGTATTTTTGAAGCCTTCTTGAAGCGCAACGCGTTGGAAGATATCGCGCACTCCGGTCTTTCTGACGCGCGTATTGCCAATGCTTTTCAACGTGCAGATATGCCATTTGAAGTGCTTGGTAAATTGCGGGCACATTCAGACGCCTGGAGGACCCCCCTGGCTGTCCGGTCCTCGGGGTTGCTTGAAGATCAGACTCACCGTCCCTTTGCCGGTGTTTATCTCACCAAGATGATCCCGAACAACCAACCAGACCCTGACACACGTTTTGCTAAATTGGTCGAGGCGGTCAAGTTCGTTTGGGCTTCAACTTTCTTTAAAATTGCACGAGATTACTGCCAGGCAACCGGTCTGGATATATGCCAGGAAAAAATGGCCGTCATTTTACAGGAAGTCATCGGCGGCCGCCATCACGATCGCTTTTACCCTGAGCTTTCTGGTGTTGCCCGTTCTTACAACTTTTATCCGCTCAAGCCAGCCAAACCTGAAGACGGAGTGGTTAATCTGGCGCTGGGATTGGGCAAAACCATCGTAGACGGCGGACGCTGCTGGATCTATTCACCAGCTTACCCCGAAATGCCACCACCTTACGACTCAACCGACGAGCTACTCAAAGAAACCCAGACCGATTTCTGGATGATTAACATGGGAGAACCGCCCGAGTTTAACCCCATCAAAGAAACCGAGTTTTTGCAGATCGAAAACCTGATGACCGCCGACAAAGACGGCACCCTCACCCATCTGGCATCTACATACGATCCAAAGTCTGAAAGAATGATGATCGGCACCGGCTCGAAGGGGATCCGCGCGTTGACCTTTTCGCCCCTGCTGGTGATAAAGGATATTCCCGTTAATGCGTTGATCAAGCGAATGTTGGCAAGCTGCGAAGCCAAACTCGGCTGCCCCGTGGAAGTTGAATTTGCCATGACCTTTGATCCGCCCCGCTTCGGTTTTCTGCAAGTACGCCCCATGGTGGTGCCCGAAGGCAACCTTGATCTCTCGGATGACGAAATGCAGAACCCCAAAGCCCTGGCCTCTTCTGAAGTGGTGCTGGGCAACGGCGTGGATGATGAAATTACTGACATCGTTTACGTCATTCCGGAATTATTTGAGCTGAAGAACACCCGTCTGATGGCTGAGGAACTTGAAGCGCACAACCGCAGGCTGTTGAATGAAAACCGCAAATACCTATTAATTGTCTTTGGCCGTCTGGGGACAGAGGATTCCTGGTTGGGCATCCCGGTTACCTGGGGGCAGATTTGCGGCGCCAGCGTGATCATTGAAGCCACCCAACAAAACGTTAAAGTGGAATTAAGCCAGGGGTCGCATTACTTCCACAACATCATCAACCTGGGTGTCAAACACTTTTCGATGCCATTCACCAGCCCCTATCGCGTAGATTGGGATTGGCTTTTGCAGCAGCCCGTTGAAAATGCCATGCACTTTACCCGTCACGTCGTGCTGACGGAACCCCTGCACATTAAGGTTGATGGCCGCCACGGCCGCGGCACCATCCACCACTCATAGAACCGTAGGGGCGGGTCCGTGACCCGCCTGGTTTCATGACCGTAGTGTTTTACATTTTCATCCGTTTTCATTAATTCTTAATTAACTCCTCCCTTTTTTTTAGCATTTCTTGACGCCCAATATGTTATACCTTTATAACTTTTTGTTTTTCGGGAGGAAATTCATGTCACTCATTCAAGATGTCATTTCACGTGTTCATGAGAAAGAAACCGGCCAGCCGGAATTTTTGCAAGCCGTTCAAGAAGTGCTCACTTCGTTGGAACCTACTGCAAAAAAACATCCCGATTTTGTGAAGGCCAAGATCTATGACCGCATCGTTATTCCAGATCGCGCAATTCTCTTTCGTGTGCCCTGGGTAGATGACAGCGGCGAAGTTCAGATCAACCGCGGATTTCGCGTCCAGTTTAACAATGCCATCGGACCTTATAAAGGCGGCTTACGCTTCCATAACTCTGTGAACCTGGGAATCATCAAATTTCTCGGCTTCGAACAGATTTTTAAAAACTCCCTTACCACGCTACCCATGGGCGGTGCCAAGGGTGGTGCAGATTTTGACCCCAAGGGTAAGACAGATAACGAAGTCATGCGCTTTTGCCAGGCTTTCATGCGCGAACTGTATCGTCACATCGGCCCCAACACAGACGTCCCCGCCGGGGACATCGGCGTAGGTGGGCGTGAAATTGGCTTTCTCTATGGCTATTACCTCAAGATCGTCAACGCCAACAATAGTGTGCTCACCGGCAAGGGTCTTGATTATGGCGGCAGCTTGATCCGCCCCGAAGCGACCGGCTACGGCGCAGTTTATTTCGCCGCGGAAATGCTAGCCACCCGCGGTCAGCAGATCGACTCAAAATCTGCTGCAGTCAGCGGTTCAGGCAATGTAGCCCAATACACGGTTGAAAAACTCAACCAACTAGGCGCTAAAACCATCACCCTGTCAGACTCAAACGGCACGATCGTAGATGAGGCTGGTATTGATACCGATAAACTTGAGTATGTTTTCGAACTTAAGAACCACCGCCGCGGACGCATAAGCGAATATGCCGATAAATACAAAGTGCCTTACTATGCTGATAAAACCGTATGGGAAGTGATAAAGGAACAAAACTTAAAGGTTGACCTGGCTTTCCCCTCTGCGCATGAAAACGAAATCCACAAGGCTGAAGCTGAAGCCATGGTTAAAAATGGCTGCTATTGTATCTCTGAAGGTGCCAACATGCCCTCAGATCTTGAGGCTGTGCAGGTCTTCCTCGATAATCACGTGCTTTACGGACCTGGAAAAGCTGCTAATGCTGGCGGTGTGGCCGTCAGCGGACTCGAAATGTCGCAGAATGCCATGCGCATGAGCTGGTCTCGCGAAGAGGTAGACCAAAAGTTGCAAGTCATTATGAAAAATATCCACGCTTCAACTCTTGAAGCGTCTGAAGAATACGGCTGCAAGGGCAATTACGTGGTAGGTGCGAACATAGCCGGCTTTCTCAAGGTCGCCAAATCCATGTTGGCTTATGGTATCGTATAGATTAAGAATGTTTTGGGGTGTTGCGTGCCACGCCTATATGTTTTTTATAAGACTCCGGCAGAATTGAAGTCTGCGGGATCAGTTCAATATAGAAAATAATGTTGTTCTAAAACGTGAGGGCTATGTTTTAGATTCTTTAATCTGCTCCAGCTTTAACAATATTTTATCCATTTCTTCAAAGACCCCTGGTATCACACAGCGATTTCGAATTAATTTTCGTGGTTGAAAATCATTTCCAACAAAATCCATTGCCTGACTGCAATCTTCTTGAAAGCAGTAGACAGGGTTTTTACCAAAAACCACAAGACTTCCATCACATCTTTTTTTGATTTTGTCTACATGCAACAGTCGATATTCGTAGAAATGTGTAAAACCATAATCAAACTCGTAGCCTACCCAAAGCCGCCTGAAATAAACAATATGATCTGGTTTGATTAAAAGGTAGCTTTGCTTTAAAAGAGATCGCTGGACAAAATAAATAATAATCGGGACAGATTTTAACAATAGAGCATTTATTAACAACATGAGCAAAAAATCCACCAGCAAGGAACCAACACTCTGACTCACTATGCGGCTATTGGCAATGATCTTTTCAAACAGGCGGAAAAGTAAAATTCCATCTACCAAGAGAGAAGGAGATAAAGAAATCCACAACCATAAAGGAGGTTTCTTAAGAAAAGCCCGATGATCAAGTAAGCGTTTTTTTGACATTCAACTAATTTTCCGTCATTTTATTATAGCTTTTTGAGATTTAACAAACGCTCTCACCGTCCTGCTGATATCTTCTTCGGTCGTAGCCCACGAACATACACTCACGATGAGGGCAAGTGTGTCATGCCATCCAAATATACTAGACTTGATTATTTCTCTCCATGCATCAGAAGATTGGCATCAGAATAAAGAGCGTTGAATATTCCAAAAAGCTCATCCACCGCGAAACCAAGCGGAATTGAACCGGTTTGTTTGTAAGCCTTTTTATAATGGCAATATTGCTTGTGAGCATGCAGGTCAAACAACATCATTTGTCCAACCTCTCCGCCCTGCCACGGTATTTGATATTTTGTTTGCACATAAGAAATAGTTTCCAGTGAAAACGGATTCGTGGCGAGGGCAGCCACAACGATATTCGGTAATGTCATGCGCCAGCCATGCGGCACACGGAAATCTTTATTTACCAATTCTCGAAAACTTTTCTGCGCAGCAATCAGCGCATCCAACCGGCTATAAAGATCATTCTCCCAGTCAAGAAATAGATAATAATTGATGAATTTAATCGTACCAAAGGTAGTCAGTTTTGGAGAAACTACCTGGATCAATCCGCGCGCACCGGGGATGGTTGCGTTTTGAATGACGGAGTAATTTTTATTTTTTAATTCTTCGGCGAAATGAGTTAACACTTCTTCCATCAATATTTTTCACCTCTTGATTTTATTGTTAACCATCACGATTGTGATTTTACTATTAGCATTTACAAAAAAATTTCAGAACTAATGCTATAACAAAAAAGATAGTCCTGCTTCTTCCATTGCTGTTTTGATCTTTGCTATTGCGTTAGGGCCAATTCACTTTCTGTGAACTTTGTGAAATCTGCCAATTGTTTTATATCTGCAGAAACCAGTGCACGCAAGGCACGCTGCCCCGGCTTGGCAGGAAAGCTGTCCTTTATTACCGCGGTTGCACGTTTAGCCTCTTAACGTTTTAACAGATCAGCTGTGATGAGGCAATTACACTGGCACTTTCCTTTTTTCTCTGTGATTTCTCCATCTTACCATTATTTATTATAAAAATACGTGAGGAAAAACTTACCCTCACGGATCTTTCAAAAACAAGAGTGTATCATCTTCCAGAAAAACGGATTCGCGAAAGCGCTTTTAAGTGCCCTGTTTTGTAATAAGGGAGCGTCCATTTGTCATCAACAGCCAGCGGGTTGGCCTGTTTTAAGGCAAGCAGCCTGGCATAATACCTGAATCGGTAATGTTCATAGAACCTCAAAATCTCAAGACCATAACGATCGGCCACATCCGTGTCGCCGCGGATGATAAGATAGTTTTCATCATTGCCATTGCTGGCAGGCACGCTCAAATTATGACTGCCGCTGAGCACCACCGGATGATCAGTGGTGAAATCAGTGACCACGGCTTTGGTATGCACCAGCAAATTGCCGCGCTGTCCGCGCAGCCCCTCCTTTATCCAGCCTTCCAGACCGCTCTTCAACAAAGCGGGGGTGGCAAATTCTGCAGTGCGGTCTGCATGAAAACCGGTGATGCGGCTGGCCGTGTTTTGGATGCCAAACCGCAATACAGGGTCGTTGGGAAGCCCCAGCAAAGCGTCCAATATTCTTTCGGGTAATTTAAAAGCCGTAGCAAACAGAAGATCCTTTTTGGCATCCTGAATGATCTTTACGAAAGCATCCAGATCGGTTTGTTTGCTGCGCGGAGAAAAACCCGCAAACAGAGGTTGATCTTCAGTGATGACATTGTTGTCGGTAATCCACTTTCTTGAAACCCCCACCTCATCGGGATGCTCCCATAACAAATTAAAAACAGTCTCATAATTCTCGGCCAATGCCTTGTTTTCTGAAACATGAACCACGTTGGCCTGGCGGTAAACGCCATTTTCAGTGAAGTTGGTGCTGCCGCATAAAACTGCTTGCGGCTCACGCTGACCAGCGGCATCCAATTTGCTCAGCACAATAAACTTGTCGTGAAAGATTCTGTGCGTGACGCGTGCCTTTTTGCACTCCGCCGGCAATCTGGTCAAATTGTGCTCGTTGATCTCAGTCTGTTCATCATTCTTTTTGGCATGATACAGCACGCGGATGTCAACTTTGCGATCAAAGGCAGCATAAACTGCCTCAACAATGGCCTGAAGTTCATACTCGTAAATGGCCACATCCAGCGCCCAAGTCTCATCTGCAGCCTGAGAGATAAAATTCAGGATGGCCTCCAGCAGCCCGTTTTCTAACCAGGCTCTGGCTTCAGCCGGCCATTGTTCAATTGCCAGGTTCTTATGTAAACTCAATTGCACATCCAGGTCGGAGAATTTTCTTCCAAACGCCTGGCTGGCTGCCACGGCTCGATTGAAGTTAACATGCTGATCTTTAGGTTTACCGTCATCTGTCTTCAATTCAACTTCAAGCATCTCTTCACGGGTTAGCCCTGAACCATAGACCAGATGCACCTTATATTTGCAAGTCAATCCGGGTTCCAAGCTGTAATCGGCCCAGCGGAATTTCTGCAGCGGCGCCAGATTGCTCGGAGTTGCTCCCCACGCCGGAATCGTGTGCTGCTTACCCGGAAAAGTAAGTGAATTTAGAAGCCACTGCCACTTATAATTTCCTTCTTTCTTTTCAATTGCAAACCCCATCAAATCATTTTTGCGGGATTGATCCAGGTCAATAGCCAAAAGCACCGAGTTTGTGCCGGCATAACCTTTCACTCTAAAATCGTCATTTGAGTTCATTACCAACTGGCGCATTTAACCCTCCTCGTTCTGAAAATCAAAAAAAGCACCATAGTGTCAACCACTTTGTTTATTGGTGAAGTTGTTATACGATTAGACCAAAGATAGCCACGATGACCCCGTATTCAATTGGGATTATAGCAAATTGCCCTTGCCCTTTCATTAGAAAATCCACTTCTTTTCCGAAGTGGATTTTTATATGGTTATTATTTCTTTTTAGCTGCTTTGGCCAGGTTCTCTTTCAAGCGAAATCTCACAATTTCACGCACCAAATCCATTGGAATATCCTCATCCAGCGGAAACTGAACCGTCCCTTTGGAAGTCTTGTATTTTGCCAATTCATCCTTGAAATTCTCAATCCCGGAGGGCGCAGGGAAGAACCCAATGTGATTTTTAAAATAAGCGAAATGCACCAGGTTGCCATTCTGACTGAAGGTGGGCATGGCATAGGCAATGCGTTCTTCTGCCTCTGGAACTTCAGATTTTATGACTGCTCTTAAATTATTAAGTCTTTCTTGAACTTCTTGAGGTGCTTCTGAAATATATTGATCTATGGTTGTGGCGATTGCTTTTGTTTTTTTCATTCTGACTCCCGCTGGTGAGCTTATTTACTGGATATTATTTGTCAATATTATCCAGTATTTTTTCAATTATTGCAAATTTTAATTACTTTTGTTATTTGGTATTTGCGCCATGATATATTCTGCCAGAGCGGTAATGGTCAAAGCAGGGTTGGCGTTGAGATTTACAGGCACCACAGAGCCGTCAGCCACATACAGCCCTTGATAACCAAAAACCCTGCCTTCATGGTCCGCCACGCCCTCAGATGCAGAATTTCCCATCACGCATCCACCCAAAATATGAGCGGTGGTGGGGGCATCCAGCAGCACTTCAAACCAACTGCCTTTCGCAAAACCTTTCATTTTCTCGGCCATCTTGCGCGTCACTTCGTTGGCAATGGGGATATATGTGGGGATGCGTTGACCGTCTTTTGGCAATTTCGAATTCAACCCAAACCGTGTTTTCTTTAACTGTATAAAATTTTCTGTGGATTGCATCACCAGTATCACAGATGACCGCGCACTTTGTCCGGGGATCCACAAACCACGCAAAAACTGCAGCGGATGCCTGAGAATATTTCCCAAAAAGCGCACCACCCGCGGAATTTTTCCGCCACCGTTGGTCAACACGGTTGCCAGGGTATACATCACGTCAGAACCCTTGTTATATCTGACCACTTCAATATGGGTGTTTTCATCCGGGTAGATGCCTGAAGTAATGGCAATATGATCGTTCCAATCTTTGCTGTGGTCGCGTGAATCTACACCTAAAATGGCTTCAGAATTGGTACGGGTGAAATCACCTAATTTGTCAGAAAGATTGGGCAAAAATCCTTTTTCTTTGCAATCCATAAGCAGTTTCACCGTGCCCAACACACCACCGCTGAACACCACATTTTTGCAGTTGAAAGTGAGATTTTTCTTGCTTAAACCATGTGAAGTCACCGCCATGACCTGATAGCCGTGATTGGCAATCGGTTTTACACCACTGACTTCGGTTTCGGACATGATTTTGACGCCCAGTTTCTCAGCCAGGTAAAGATAGTTTTTATCGAGTGTATTCTTGGCGCCATTTGGGCAGCCGATCATGCAGGCACCGCAAAACTTGCAACCCGTGCGTTCCGGTCCTTCACCATCAAAATAGGGGTCGGCGACCGTTTTATCGGGTTCGCCGAAGAAAACACCCACCGGATTGACATGAAAAGTATCTTCACCGCGCAGTTCCATCCCCACTTCACGCAAAACTTCATCCGCATTGCCGATGCTTGAGCAGGTTACCGCACCCAACATTCGGCTGGCTTCTTGATAATGAGGAGCCAGCTTTTGTTTCCATCCGCTCCCGCCCCACTCAGGTTTTTCGAAGATTGAATCTTCAGGAACAATCAATTGATTGGCGTAGACCAGACTGCCGCCGCCGACTCCCACCCCGTTCAGCACTAGAACATACCGCAGCAGCGTCAGAGATTGAATACCCAACATCCCCATTTTTGGCATCCAGATGGATTTTCGCAGATTCCAGTTGGTTTTGGGGAAATCCTCATTTAGATAGCGCAGCCCTTTTTCGAGCACGGCCACTTTGTATCCTTTTTGCGCCAGCCTCAAAGCGGATACTGCCCCGCCAAAACCTGATCCGATCACAATGAAATCATAATAATCCATGAGTCGTAACCCTTTCACATCAAGGCATAAACCTGACAAACAAGTTACTCGTTAGGTTTATTAACCCCCTCAACTGGGTAAGTTATGGAGAAATGGGATGCAAAAAAAAGGCCGTTCTTTACTTTGAGGAAAGGTAAATTATCAAACCTAATTACACAGGGATCTGCGGGGAAATTCCCTCTTTTGATTATAGTTCTACGCTTACTTCCGCGGATGTTCCTTGACAAACGCCTGGATGTAGTCCATGATATCTACCGTAGTTTGCCAGCCCAATTCCTCCCGCGCCTTGGAGGTGTCGTTCGACGACTCCTCACGGCCAGGATAGCCTTCAATGAACTCGATCTGGCCGCCAAAAGCCTCGGCAATTTCAAGCACTGAGTGGCTGTGTTCCGCGCCTAGAGCGTAACCATCTCCCCAACCTTTTTCGCCAGTCAGCATGATGCCCCGTGCCAGGTCTTTTACGTAGGTAAAAGCGCGTTTCTGCGTCCCTGGTTTGACCACCGTCAGAGGCTGTCCATGTAGATATTGATGCTCATACCTGGCAACCACAGTCGCATACTTGCTGTCTCCCCTTTCACGCGGACCGAAGCCATTATAAAAATAACAAATTGCATAAGGCAGATCGTACCATTTGCCGTAATCGTTGATCAAATCCACATTGACTGACTTGGTGAAGGAGTACGGATTTTGATGCCGTCCGTTGCCCTCTATGGCAAAGCGCGTACTGGAAGCCGCATAAACGAGTTTCTTTACCTTGTGCTCGCGACAATACTCCACCACCGCGAATGTACCAGTGATGTTCATATCATAAACAAGCGCAGGTTCCTCACGCGACGGTGTGATACGTGCGTACTCGCCAAGGTGATAAACCATGTCGGGGATCTCAGGCACTAACGACTCAATATCCTTGGTGTGTCCGCGCAGATACGTCGCCCCAGCGATGTGATTTTCCTCGCTGCCGTTGAAATAATTATCGAGAGAGATAACATGGTTATTAGGGTCTGCCACCAGCAATTCAACCAGGTGGGATCCAACATGCCCAGCGCCGCCGGTAACCAATATAGTTTGTTGGCTCATTCAATCCACCTTACAATAAAGATACTGGTATTATCACCTATTTTTGAATTATTGGGTTATCCAGGGCACCCCCCCATGTGTTTGAGTCGCGGTGCGACCTAATTCAGCACCGGCTAAAAGTGCTGCGGTGACATTTCGTGATTTGTAATACTCATAAGTAAATGCAGCCTGAAAAGCGTCGCCACAGCCGGTGGTGTCGATCACTTTTTCGACCGACAATGCAGTTTGCCGATACACTTTATCATCGACGAATGCCCTGCTGCCTTCTGCGCCGAGGGTAAGTACAACAATTCCTTTTCGGCCTTTGGCCAACCGGGCAAGGTCGTCTGCCATATCTGGGGTACCGCCAAAATACGCAACAGTGATAATATCCAGGCTATCTTCGAGCAGTCCATATTCCTTGAAGTGTAAAAAGTCGACACCCATTAAAATGTGCCTTGGTTTGCGCTTCAAAGCTTCGCGAAAATTCGGATTATTGGCATGGGTCACCCAGATATCAGAATCAGCCATGTACTTCCAATCTTCTTCACTAAGAAGGTAAGTCTCATAAACGCCGCCATTCCAGGCATCATCTACGCCAAAACGTTCTCCCTTTTCGTCATTAAATATGCGGTTGGTGGCGGTTTTACCCTCAACACGATGACAATGAGTCAGGTTTACGCCTACCCCACGCAGCAGCTCTTCAATACGATCGCCATTATCATCAGTACCCAAAGCACCAACAAAAGAGGTGTCAAGTCCAAGCTGTTTCATGCGAATCGCTTGATTAAGAGAATTTCCTCCAGCAAAATAATCGTTTTGCTGTGGAAAAAAATCCAGTGCTGCCACACTAAAACAAGCAACTTTCATTATTAATCCTCAATATTTGGCTATTTTTCACAAACCATCAACAGGTAGTCACCTGATTCATCGCTATGCCCCGGCCAATTGGCATAAAACTGCACCTTCGAGAATCCGCATTCACCTGCCATGATGCGTAATTCCTCTTCTTTATAAGCCTGGTGGTTATCAGCCATCTGCTGCACTTCACCGCTGGCTGAATCAATCACAAACATTCTGCAGGTGGCCGCTTGCATCTCTTCATTCCAATAACTTTCTTCCATTAAGAGATAAGGCTGATCAGAGAATAATCCACTTTGACTGGTATGCCAGCTTGAGGCAGCCAACCCAAAGGCATGCAGGCAGGAGTATGAATTTAATTCAATCAACAAGCGTCCGTCAGCCTTTAATGCCTCATTTGCTTTCGTCAAAATGCTACGGGCATCCGGCTTGCGGAAGGTGTTGAACTCACCGTAAATTAACATTATGAGATCATAATCACTGCCAAACTCGAAGGTGCGCAAATCATGGTGAAAAAAAGTATTGCTGGCTTGTTCCGACTCATTCTGCTTTTTTGCATATACGATTGAGGCAGGCGAAAAATCAACCCCTGTGCATGCGTGACCCAATGCGGAGAGGCGCGATACATAGAATCCTGGCCCGCACCCCAGGTCTAACACCTTTGAAGGTTGTTCCTTCAACAACTCATAATGAATCCAATTGACATGCTGGTCAATGATCTCAAACCTGCGGCTGGCTGCGTCATGGTCTTGCGAAAGATGCTCACGCAGCATGCGTTGACTGAAAGAAGGTTCATCCCATGGGATTTTTTCACCCTCAGACCATGGAATCGCCTTTTCGCTTCGATTGACAATATCACTCAGGTTCATATTCACCTCGCATTTCCCGACACTGCCATAATTATAGTGGGTAATGCCTTAAACCAAAAAGTGCCTTCCACTATTAGCTGAATAGTGAAAGGCGCTTTACGCAATTCTCTAGTGATTTATTCTGCTGTGCGTAAGAGTGTGGCTTCCAAAGGCAAGTAAAACTCACCGGCTGGCGCTGTGATAATCTTCCACTGGATAGTGTTGACATCAATATAGGTGATCTCGGCAGTCCCAGGCTGGTCGGTGAAGGAGCTTTGGAACTGCACAGTCGCCACCTTGCCTTTTAACCACCCATTGATGGAAGCTTCAAGCGAATCGATTTTGCTGCCATCTTGAACCACAACTACGTGCTGACCATAAACCTGTTTCCAATTTTGATAGAGCTCCAGTGTGAAGCCGGTGTTGGCATCCACCCAGCGACCGTCCATTGAAAAATCAGCAGTATTTTGCGCTATAGTAACCTCAACTGAATAGATTTTCTGCTCCGGGGATAAACCGCAGGCATCCAACGGCTGGTCAGCGGGACATTCCACACCCATCTCGGGTTTCCAGTTGACTTTGATCAGCATCAAGCCCATATCGCGATACAAACCCGCAGCCGAACCAGTGACACCGTCAGCCGCATAATCCTGCGCTTGAGTCCAACCTGCACCAACTGTACTAATCAGTGTGTTGACCACACTGCGCGGATTGGAGAAATCCGCACCGGTGCCGGCGGCAATCAGACGGCAGCCTTGCCCAGCTTCACGGCCAACAGCATCCAAAAACGGTGCATAAGGTTCAGTGTGTACCTCTTTATTAAGTGCTGAGGTCATTTCTTGTTGCAATAATTGGCACACACTTAAATCTATGGGTTCATAAACCGCTCCGGAAGCCGGGTCAACCGTCTCAGCCGGGATTTCGATTCGAAATGAATACAAGAGTTCTTCTTTCGACAATGATTTGATTTCAACCGTGTAGGTTTGATCAATGGGCAAAACCTGGCTCCAGTAAGTCAGCGGTTCACTGGTCAAAATAGTTCCAGACGCATCCATAATGGTTAGGGTGGCCAGAGGCGCTTCTGCGGATGCAGGTTCAGTGGTCAACCACATTGATACTTGCTGCCCTTGTAGAGCACTGACCGTAAAGCGGATGGCCGTATAGGGCTTTAAGTCGCCAGGTGTCTGCATGAAAGTAGTGCCTGGGTTGAACTCTAGCGGTCCTGCATCCGTAACCTGCCAGATCGTTTGAGCAGTTTCTGTTGCAATGTCTGCTGCTTCATCCGTGGATGTCTGTGTCGCAATTGGAATCACTGCTGCTGGCTGGGAACATCCCGCCAACAACACAAAGGTTAGTAATAAGGCAAAATACGAATAGATCTGGTTTTTCAATGACATGTTCGTTATTCTCCTGATGGGTAATAAGTGCTTCAATCATTATAGGCCAGGTTTCTGCTGGATTGAAAAACTCACCCTGATTACCTTTTGACGTATCGTTTTATTGGCATCCAGAGTCATAATGGCTAAATAATAATTTAATTGTAATGTCGCTGTAATGTCAAACCCTTGTATTTGCGAATTATCAGGCTATACTTTAATTAACATTCATTTATTGAACAAGGAGAAATAATATGTTATTCGCCCCGAAAGAAAAAGGTCAAGGTTTGATTGAATACGCACTGATCCTCGTGCTCATCGCTGTGGTCGTAATTGTTGTCTTGCGCTTGCTCGGACCTCAAATTGGTGATGTCTTCAGCAAGATTAACAATTCACTTTCTGCTGTCTAGTACGATTCATTGCACAACCCAAATAAAAACCTCGAGCGATCGCTCGAGGTTTTTATTTTGCCACCTGGGGGTAAGTTCAATCGCTCAAATAATCCTGCATTACCTTGATCGTTTCTTCTTGGAAGGGGATGTTCAAATGATGGCAGTTCATCACTTTATGCAGATCGCATCCTGGGATTTTAAAAGCCAAATACAAAATGTGCTCCTCTTTGATCATGTCTCGTTCGGCATACAGAATCTTCACCCTGGTCTTGATGTTTTGAAGATCACGCTCGTTGATTCCGGTATCGGTCAGCATGAGCTCATAGCGCATGATTTGCTTCTTATTCGGAAAGCCGAATTTTCTCAGCCACTTCATGGTCACAAGACGCCGGTTGATGGCTGCAATCACCCCACCTTTGTTGCCGCTGGCCAAGGTATTTGGCGAAATGGCTATTACTTTTGAAAATATTTCAGGTGTTTTCACTGCCAGCCACAAAGCCAGGTTTCCGCCGTCGCTGTAGCCAATCACTTTTGCTTGTGTGATTCCTTTGACTCTACAGAAATTCAAGACATCCGTACTTTGCTGCTCATAAGAC
>Ga0351948_1018_pt2 | contig 19006 bp, 18 predicted proteins | sample BONcelT113001G14_FD_206852 | JGI IMG/M metagenome (GOLD analysis project Ga0351948, IMG submission 206852) | Enriched cells from coal bed in the Powder River Basin, Montana, United States - BONCAT cells T11 rep3 HSBNCT.T11.300.1.G14 ...
GACTGAAAACCGATGGCAGGACAAAGCACATCTCCATTATCATGCTTTCGGCAAAGGCACAATCCTTTGAGATACGTCAGGGATTAGAGGCAGGGGCAGACAAATATTTATGTAAACCTGTGAGCTTTCCTGATATTCTTAAAGAGATACAGGCCTTCGAAACAAAGTAGCTGAAGCATGTCAGTATAGATTTAAGGAGTATATATCTTATGGCAACGGACAATATAAAAAAAGGTGAGCAGCAACGGCGCATGCTTCAGGAATACATCTTCAACCTTGAAGATGCCCAGGAAAAGGCTGGGGAACTTGCTGTTGCCCATGAGAAGCTTAAACGATCCCAGGATTTTCTAACAGCAGTTATAGGCAGTACAACCCATGGCATATGTCTGGTCAAAAATCATACATTTATCTGGTGCAATAATGCATTTACAGATATTCTGGGATGGAACCAGGAGGATATGATCGGCCGGAAAACAAGCATCTTATTCCATGATGATGAGGAGCATACGGACATTGATCGTATAATTTACGATAACTCCCGCAAAGACAGAACGGTGACATTTGAGTATGATTTTCTGCACAAAGACGGTCATCGTGTCAGTTGCATGGTAAAAGGACGTCCTCAGGATGAACATGATCTTTCCAAAGGATATGTATTCTCCGTCACTGATTTTACCGATTTGAAAAACACTGAAACAGCATTAAAGGACTCATACAAAGATCTGGAAGGACGCACCAACGACCTCCTGAAAACAAATATGGAATTGAGCAGGGAAATAAAGGAGCATAAAAAAACAGAAGACAAATTGAACAAATACCGTGGTCATCTTGAAGAACTGGTAATGAAACGGACTACGGAATTAAAACAGACTAACAAAAAACTTCAGCAGGAAATATCAGAGCGACGCCAACAGGAAGAAGCCCTCAATAAGCTGGAGGAAATGGAATCATCTATCCTGAGCGCAATCCCCCACGCCGTTATAGGCTTAAAAGAACGCATTACAATATTTGCCAATGATTCAGTGGAAGATGTTTTCGGCTGGGAACCGGAAGAGCTGATAGGTAAAAGCACGAGAACCCTTTACAGGACAGATGAGGACTATGAACAACTTGGCATCAATCTATACAAGGTTTTGGCAAAGCAGAAAGTTCACAATTTAGAGGTACCCTGTCGTCGCAAAGATGGAAGAGATATAATATGCAGATTGAACGTCTCAAGGATCGGGACAAGCCTGACGGATAAACAAATAGTAGTTATGTACGAAGATATTACAGATATAAAAAGGGTTGAAAACGCCCTCAGGGAAAGCGAGGAAAAATACCGTAATATCTTTGAAAATACTTTAGAGGGGATACTCCAGGCAGCCCCTGACGGCCGCATATTGAGCGCCAACCCTGCCCTTGTACGTTTGTATAAAGCCGCCTCGTTCTACGAATTAGTCAATGAAGTCAAGGATTTCGGTAAACTATTCGTAGATTTAATGCGTTGCGAAGAATTTAAACGTCTGTTGGTTGAACAGGGTATGGTCAAGGATTTTGAGGCACAGTTGTACTGTAAAGACAAAGATGTATGCTGGGTCTCTATAAACGCACGTTCCGTTCTGGATGAAAGCGGAAAGATTGTTTTCTATGAAGGCACCCTGCAGGATATTTCTGAGCATAAAAAGCTTGAGTCTCAACTGTTTCAATCCCAGAAAATGGAAGCTATCGGCACTTTAGCCGGAGGTGTCGCTCACGATATCAACAATATTCTTATGGGTATACAGGGTTATGCATCCCTTGCGCTTTTTAATCTGAACAATTCACATCCTAACTATGAAAAACTCAAGAGCATAGAGGAGCTTGTAAAGAGCGGGGCTGATCTGACAAAGCAGCTTCTTGGTTTCGCAAGAGCAGCTGTGTTCGATGTCAAGTAATTTCATCGGGCACACCAGGGAGTATTGGTTCGCACCATGGCGTTGAGGATGATCAGCACTTTGTGCATGCATGCAGTAAGGGCAACCTTGGGGAGTTTACCGGCGTGAATGAGATGTTCGTAGAAAACTTTGATAACGGGATTGTGAGAGACGGCCGAGAGGGTCGCCATGTATAGCGCGGCTCTCACATCTGCCCTCCCTCCAAATATGGTGCGTCTTCCCCGGTATTTGCCACTGTCGCGATTGATGGGCGCAAGCCCCACAAGGGCGGCAATCTTCTTTCTGTTCAGCTGCCCGAGTTCGGGGAGCCTCGCGAGAAGGGTACAGGCATTGACAGGGCCTATTCCTTTAAACGTTCTCAGGAGGTTTTCCTTATCTCTCCAGAGAGGAGTCTTTTTGATCAAGCCGCTGATGTCCTTTCCGGCTTTGTCGATACACCCGGTGAGCCACTCGATGTGGGCTTCGATATCCGCTTTTGTCCAGGGCGTAGCGATCTGGAGACGGTTCTTCTCCTCGGTGAGCATCTGGACAAGTTGTCTTCTCCGGGCAACGAGGGCTTGCAACCTCTGGGCATCTACATCCTTCAGGGGGCGTATCTCGGGGCGTATCACCTCACCAAACCGGGCAATTACTTCTGCATCGATGGCATCTGTTTTGGCTATCTTCCCGATTGCCTTCGCAAAATCCCGTATCTGCCTCGGGTTGACGACCACCACGTTGAGACCGCGGAGCGCAAGAACCTCAACAACGGGGATCTGGTATCCCCCCGAGGCTTCGAGTACCGTCAGGGCAGGTTTCATCGTGACAAGAAGACGGGCAAGGTTAATTCGTCCGTCCTCATCGTTGGAAAAGGTTTTCCGGATGTCATCCGGCCGTATGGAGACCTCGAGGATATCCTTTCCGACATCAATACCGGCAAATAGTTCCATTATTGCTCCTCCTTGCGTGATGCGGGCTCTTCGTCAGGCCCAGGCAGCTGTTCGAGCTTGTATGGAGAGAGGTGTGACGACCCGCGCTCTCGCACGAGTTCATCTGTCTCAGGGGGAAGTCGGTCTGTCACACCCCGATGCATCCAAGGATAAGTATAGCAGTGAAGTACTGTGTCGGGAAACATGGATATAACATACAAGGGGGAAGATACGAGGTAAAACCGTCCAACATGAACGAGATCGTTGCTAAAACATCCGCCATGTTCGGCCGCACAAAAAAGGAGATTACGATTCACACGCAATATGAGGAACAGCCTTATACTGTCGATATTGACCGGGGGCAGATTGAACAGGCTCTACTAAACTTATATGTAAACGCCTGGCAGGCCATGCCCGGAGGAGGTAATCTATATATAGAGACACAAAATCATTTTCTTGATGAACATAATGCAAAGGCTTTTTATATAAATCCAGGTGAATACCTTAAGATATCTGTAACTGACACAGGTGTGGGCATGGACAGCAAGACAAAGGAAAGAATTTTTGAGCCCTTTTTTACAACCAAAGAGATGGGGCGCGGCACAGGTCTCGGACTCGCTTCAGTATATGGAATTGTGAAAAACCATGGCGGATTTATTAATGTTTACAGCGAAAAAGGGCACGGAAGCACATTCAGTATATTTCTTCCCGCTTCGGAAAGGATAGTGCAAAAAGAAAAATCATTAATTTCAGATACCGTCAAAGGCACCGAAACAATCCTTCTTGTGGATGACGAAGAAACAATTATTGACGTTAATAAAGATTTCCTTGAGTTACTCGGATACAGCGTCATGGTTGCAAGAAGCGGCAGGGAAGCTATTGAAATATACAAGGCAAAGGCGGAAACTATTGACCTTGTAATCCTGGATATGATCATGCCTGATATAGGCGGCGCAGAAACATTTGAATTTTTAAAAATGGTTAATCCTGATATTAAGGCAATTCTTTCAACCGGTTACAGCATCGACGGTCAGGCAGCCGGCATCATGAACAGCGGCTGTAAAGCCTTTATACAAAAACCCTTCAACATACAAATACTATCACGTAAGATCAGAGACGTTCTCGACAATTAACAAATATCTTTTATGAAAAATATCCCAGACATAAAATCTTTAGTTGACTCATTCCGGTTGCAGTTCTATAATATCAACCTGTATGAAGGATAGGATAAGGACATATCTAAGTACATATTTAAAGACATATATTGAGGAAGATGTCGGCACCGGAGATGTCACTACAAATTCTATCGTACCTGAAAATCATACTTCAAAAGCACGTATCGTAGCAAAAGAAGACGGGGTTATTGCAGGAAATATCTTTGCCGCAGGGGTTTTCATGGAGCTGGACAACCAGTTTTTATACGAAGAAGTGGCATACGACGGCAAGTGTGTGAAAAGCGGCGATGTTATTGCCATTGTTGAAGGAAAGACACGTGCAATCCTTACCGGTGAGAGGGTTGCCTTAAATATTCTCCAGAGACTTTCCGGCATAGCTACACTTACAAGGCAGTTTGTAGATGCTGTTGAAGGCACAGGAGCAAAGATACTTGATACGAGGAAAACCTCACCCGGACACAGGATAGCTGAAAAATATGCAGTAAAGATGGGCGGCGGCGTTAATCACAGGATTGATTTAAGCGAGATGGCCTTGATCAAAGAAAATCATATTGCTGTTGCAGGCTCTATAAAAGAAGCGGTGAAAAGGGTGCACAAGAATACAAAGGTGCCTGTAGAAGTTGAAGTAAAAAATATGGCAGAGCTTAAACAGGCCATAAAAGAAAACATTGACCGGATACTTCTCGACAACTGGGATATAGAGTCTACTCAAGAAGCCGTTTCTTATGTTAACAAGCGCATTCCTCTTGAGGCATCGGGGAATATGACACTTGAAAGGGTTGGAAATATTGCAAAGACAGGTGTTGATTTTATCTCAATCGGAGCATTGACACACTCCTTCAAGTCTCTTGATATAAGCTTACTCCATGAAGGAGTATAATCCTTTGAAACCGTTTAATAAATTTAAGCAGTTCATGTTTCAACCATTTTAACGGCTATATAGGAAGGCATATTATGGAAAATACCGATGTGCTTGAAAGAATAAAATCTGCCAAAGAAAGGCTTGGCAAAAACCTGGTAATACTTGCCCATTACTATCAGCACCATGATATTGTGAAAGCTGCCGATTTCATCGGCGACTCACTGCAGCTTGCTCAGATCGCCTCAGGACAAAAAGATGCCCGTTACATAGTTTTTTGTGCAGTATCTTTCATGGCAGAAACGGCACGGATTCTTTGCAGCCCGGATCAGGAGGTATTTCATCCTGAACCTGATTCAAAATGTCCCCTGGCTGAAATGGCAAATATCGATGATGTGGAGAAGGCATGGGCTGCCATACAGAAGACGGGCAGGAAGACTATCCCTGTCGTTTACGTCAATTCCAACGCAGATCTGAAAGCCTTTTGCGGAAAAAATGATGGCCTTGCATGCACATCATCCAATGCAAAGAAGGTTATGGAGCATATTTTATCAGAAAACATGGTTCCTTTCTTTTTCCCTGATGAAAACCTCGGCAGAAATACAGCGCATAGAATGGGTATCAGCGACAGCGATATGTTCCTCTGGGATTCCTATGCAAACAATAAGGACAGGGATACAATATCTATGCAAAATGCGCGTGTTTTCCTCTGGAGGGGGTTTTGCATAATACATACAATGTTTTTACCGTCCGATGTGGAACGTGTGAGAAAAGAACATGACAATATAAAAGTTGTCGTCCATCCCGAATGTACGCCGGACGTTGTCGATATATCGGATTTTGCCGGTTCGACAAGCTTTATAAAGGACATTGTAGAACAATCCGACGTTGGTTCAAAATGGGCAATAGGAACAGAGATAAATTTTGTAAACAGTATTAAAGCCGCAAATCCGGATAAGTTTGTCATACCTTTAAAGACATCGGGATGCAGGGAAATGGCAAAGGTCACGCCGGAAAAACTCCTTTATGTCCTTGAAGGCCTGGTTGAAGGGACCCCTCTCCGCCCTGTTTTTGTTGACACATTATATGCTGAACATGCCCGGACAGCTTTAAAAAGAATGCTGGAGATTAAATGAGATGAACCATGACAACATTCACTTTTGCGATGTTCTGGTTATCGGTTCAGGCATAGCCGGCCTTTCTGCCGCTGTTACCGCAGCCGAATCAGGACTTGATGTGATCGTGGTAACCAAGGGATCTATTGAGGAATCGAATACCTTCTATGCCCAGGGCGGTATCGTCACTATGGGCAAGGATGATTCTCCGGAGCTCCTTATCAAGGATATTATGGATGCCGGTGATGGTATTTCAAATCTTGACGCCGTAAAAATGATAGCCTGTGAAGGGCCTGTGCTGGTAGAGGAATTTTTGATTAATAAGGTTGGCGTTCCTTTTTCGCGCACCAAAAATACAGATTATGAATATGCACAGGAGGCCAGTCATTCGAAACGGAGGATTCTCCACTGCATGGATTCCACAGGAAAGGCCATTGAGGAAAGCCTTGTCGAATATGCAAAGAACATTAAGAACATCAGGATATTTACCGATTACACAGCAATAGACCTTCTGACCGTCCCCCATCATTCGACTAACCCTGTTTCACTTTATATTGAACCCCAGTGCATTGGAGCCTATGCACTGAATAATAAAAGCGAGCAGGTAGAAAGAATATTCTCTTCTTACACTATACTTGCCACAGGAGGGCCCGGGGGAATATATCTCCACACCACCAATCCTCCCGGTGCAACAGGGGATGGATTTGCCATGGCGCACAGGACCGGTGCACGGATGATCAACATGGAGTACATACAGTTTCACCCTACAAGCCTTTTTCACAAGGATGCAGACGGTTTTCTTATCTCCGAGGCTGTAAGGGGCGAAGGTGCAAGGCTCAAAACAAGAGACGGTGAAACCTTTATGGAGAAATATTCCCCGCTTGGCGATCTTGCACCCAGAGATGAGGTGTCAAGGGCAATATACGAAGAGATGATAAAAAGGGGAGATGCCTATGTATATCTCGATATTGCTTCTTATGCAAAGATTGATATAAAAAAGCGGTTTCCGGCTATTTATGAAAAATGTCTTTCACTGGAAATAGATATGCTGAAGAGTCCCGTACCCGTGGTTCCGGCAGCCCATTACGGCTGCGGCGGTATTCTGGTGGATAACCATGGAAGAACATCATTAAAAAAACTATATGCTGCAGGAGAAGTTACCGCAACAGGCATACATGGTGCTAACAGGCTTGCCTCTACATCCCTTCTTGAAGGTCTGGTCTGGGGTATAAGGTCTGCCAGGCATATTGCAAATAATTTTGACAATACAAAATCATACAAGGAATCGGAAATCCCGCCATGGCGTTTTCCTGTAAGAGAGGAAGAGGCCGATCCAGCCCTTATACAGCAGGATTGGCTGAGCATCAGGTCAACTATGTGGAATTATGTTGGCATCATAAGAACAGTAAAAAGACTGGAGAGGGCGATGGCAGACCTCGGTTATTTAAAAAACAGAATTGACGACTTCTACCGAAGGGCACATCTTGAGCCTATGGTGATAAACCTCAGGAACGGCATCAGAACCGCCCTTATAATAGCCGAAGCAGCCTTTACAAATCGCAACAGCAGGGGCGCGCATTTCATAAAGTAGGGCATCACAGTCCCCTGCCCTTCCCGTGCAATCAGCATCAGCTTCAGTAAATATATTTAAATTAACGGTTCTTTCGTATTTAAGTTTCATTCCAGCCTCTTAAATATCCGGCAGCAACAGCTTCTTATACTAAAAAGTATTTTAACCATTGGTGTCCGGATATCCTTCGAAAACGCGCTCATTACGCTCCGGCGGCTCCAATCGCTCGCGTTCGGCTTCGGAACTTTTGCTTACACAAAAGACCAAGCTTCCTCGCCTCTCGACGGTTTTCTTAAGGATAAACCGACACCCTTTTTGATGGCATATCCTATTTTTTTTCTGTAATAATTGATATTTTATAATTTTACGCAATTCCGATATGTTATAAAGATTATTGCAACTTAAATACGAAAGAACCAAAATAACTCTCGGCATCTGCCACAACTATCATAGTAAACCAGAATGCCGATTCACTTCTTTTTATAAAATTCCGGATACATTTTTTCTGCACATTCAGGACAGATACTGTGGGAGAATTCGGCTTCCGAATGGTCTCTTATGTATACCTCCACCTGTTCCCAGTATCCTTTATCATTGCGTATTTTCTTACAGGAAGAGCATATAGGAAGAAATCCTCTTAAGGTTTTGATGTGGGAAAGCGCCTCTTTGAGTTCAAGAACAAGTCTCTCCCGTTCCTCCTCAAGTTGTTTTCGTATAAGCGCCACACCGATGCTTGCGCTGATTTCTTCAAAAAAATGGATCATATCCAGCGTAAAACAATTTTTTTTCCGGTCATTGAGTTGCAGCAGTCCGACGATCCCCTGATTCGCACGGATGGGGATCAGGGCCACAGAAAGAAAACCTTCATGTATACAGCGGTTCCGTGGTTTGAGCCTCGGATCCTGGTCGGATGACAGGTCTAAAATCGGCAGGGAGTTGTTTGTCCAGGCGCTTCCACCTTTTGTAAATAGGGGGTTTGCCGGATCGGCCTTTCCTGAAATTACCAGGCCGCATGTGCACTCAAGACTGATATTGCCTTCTTCATCCCTGCAAACATCACCGGTGTTATCACGGACAATCAGCGTATTTTCCGTAAGAAGAAAATCATGAGAAAAACCATTCTGGACAAAATACGGGAAGTCTTCGCCGCTTCGAAGGCGAATCCCCACGGCTTCGAATCCCGTTTCACGTTTAATTACGGTAAGTATACTGCTGATCGCATCATTCAGGGCGGATGGGTCGTTAAGAATGCCCAGGATTTCAGCCATAAGATGTTGGCGGCGCTCCGTCTCCTTTTGCGCTGATTCCTTTTGCTCCAGTTCTTTAATCCTCTGCTTTAAGGATGATATCTCCTGAATCAATTCTGAATTTTTTCCTGACGGATCTTTCATCTGGTCCTCCTGAATAACGATAAAAATAATTTTAAACGGATCACAGTATTGATTAAAGTATAAATCATAATTCTTTTCTTTTTCAGCTTGTAAACAAGAATAACAAAAGAAAAGTAATTTCTCAATACGAACAACCGAGGGTCAGGATAGCCGCAAAGGATTGCCTAAAAGAACATAGAAGGTTCGGCAGTGGCATTTTAGCTTTGTAAGTTTCTTGCAACAACACTGTACACAGCTAATTCTATTATGATAGCATAATAATATGCAGTCCGGGCACTTTGGCAGACCGTTAAACAAAAACGGAATAATGTTTTTCCAGTTACATATCCGTCAGGAGGGAAATAAATGAAGAATCCAGGTACTTTAGACCCCAATACGACATATCAAAAACTCCCGGACGACAGGAATCCTGTACAGCTTTTTATATCCCCCTCTCAATACATTCAAGGGCGCGGTGTTATAAATCTCCTCGGAGAATATTTATCCCTGTGCGTCTCAGGATGTGCAGGCGTGATCATTACCCCCGGGCGGGATCGTGTTCTTGGCGATACTGTTGATAAAAGCCTGAAAGGCGCCGGTTTTACAGTAAAAAAGACGATCTTTCAGGGTGAATCGACTCTGGCTGAGGTGGAAAGAGTTGCGAACTTTTTTGAAGACTCGGACTTTGAAATAAATGTCCTCATCGGCATCGGCGGAGGAAAATGTCTTGATACCACAAGAATGGCAGCATCAAGACTCGGTATACCTGCCGTAACAGTTCCTACCACAGCTTCGACAGATGCACCGACAGCGGCACATTCCGTTATCTACGATGAAAAGGGGGTTTTTGCCGAAGTGGAATTCAGCACAATCAACCCCCTGCTGGTCTTGGCCGATCTTGATATTATTGCCACTGCTCCGCCCCGATATATAGTGGCAGGCATGGGGGACGCTTTCTCCACATTCTATGAAGCACGCTGCTGTATGGAGAATCCGGAAGCCCGAACCGCAAGAGGCGCCAGGCCGACAAAGGCAGCGCTGGCTATTGCCAGTCAGTGCCGTGATCTGCTTCTCGAATACGGTACTGCAGCGCTGTATGAAATCAGGTACAGGCAGGTCGGCGAGGCCCTATCGCATATTGTGGAAGCAAATATTCTTCTCAGCGGCCTCGGGTTCGAAAGCGGCGGGCTTGCAGGAGCGCACGGTGTGGCGCAAGGATTGACAGCTTGCCGCGATTTGCACGTAAACTGCCTTCATGGAGAATTAGTGGCAATCGGTGTCATGACGCAACTAATCATGGAAAAACGAATGGATGAAGCAGAACAGGCAGCACGATTCTTTAAGGCCGTGGGTCTGCCGCTGCATCTCGCCCGGCTGGGTTTTGACCCTCTGCAACGAGGGGCTGAACTGGATAACATTGTTCAGCACAGTCTGGGTGTTTTTTTCATCCGACATGAACCTTTCGAAATAACGCACAGTTTGCTGAAGTCATCAATCCTTGAAGCAAGCGAGTTCGGTCAGGCTATGGAAAGAACCCTGACGGAATGATAAGCCGGCAAGCAATAAAAACTGTGGCAACTAAATACAAAATACTTTTACCGGTTGCATCATTCATCACAAAACCTACACATACTTTTCAAAGCGCTATAATTACAGGCCCGCCGATCTCAGGAGAGACCTCCACAGGGAAGTAATTAACCCGCTTAATAAAGGTGTGCTGAAGGCTGCACGCTGGCTTAGACTGTAAGTACGCCGTTCAGTTATGAAGTCGAGGTGTTACTGAATGGCGCCCCATAAAAAATTGTCAATTACTCGTATTTGCAGCACGATTTGCTGTTGAAATTGCCTGATGTGCAAGATCAATGGACTGCCCGAGCGTATTGAGTATCTGAGTCGGATTATGAAAACCCATGCTGTTCTCGGCTGCTACAATATCCCAAAACCATTGCGCCTTGCGCACAAATTCCCTTGCCTTGTCAATCTCTGCCGAGTTAACCTTTGCTGCTGCCTCTGCCCTGCCGATGGCCTCATGTGCCCTTGCCACTACGGTTCCTGCTATGCGCTGCAATTGCCACACGCTGTTCTGGGTCGTTTTCACCGTCTCAAGGAGCCACGCTTCGCCCTCAACATGGCATTTGGTACAAGAGGCTTTGACGTGTTTCATCGGACTTGTTACCCAGTGGGAGGTGTATTTTTGACCGTTTTCACGCATGAAAGGCATATGGCAATCCGCACAGGAAACACCTGCCTTGCCATGGGTCCCGTTACTCCATGTTTCAAAATCCGGATGCTGGGCCTTAAGCATCTTTGCCCGTGAATCGGGATGAAGCCAATCCTCGGTAAATCCACCAGGTTTTTCCGAATAATAGGCATACATCTGTTCAGGGAGAAGCCCTTTATCCCAGGGGAATATTACACGGGAGGTTCCCGGTTCAAAATAATACTCAACGTGACATTGCCCGCAGACATAGCTCCGCATCCGGTCTCTTGGTGCTTTTTTCACGTCAATGCCCTTCTTTTGCATTGCTTCAATGAAAGCAGGGTTAATGACACGAAGGTTCATCGTTTCAGGATCGTGGCAATTAGCACAAACAACAGGATGATTCATTCTGGGAAAAAGCTGTGTAAGGGGTGTTTTAGCATATGTCCAACCCATTTCCTTATATATGTCAATGAGGTTGGCAGTTTTGCAGGTCATACAGGCACCGGGGCTATTAGGGCTGATCCGTTTAGTTTCTTTAAGATCCTGAATTGCATAGGGATGCCCACGGTCTTCAGCATAGTCCTTGCTGAACGCCATTCCTTTGAAGTTTGTAAGAATCTCCGGTTCTTTTATGGAATGCTGTATTTTCCTGCTGTCTCCGTAACCTGTCGGAGAGGGCACCATTTCAAGATTCTTCTGATAACTTTTGTATTCTAAGGGATAATATTTTCCCCATATAGCCGGATCATATTCACCTGCAGCAATCTTTACAGGTTTCACTGTTGATCCTGGTTTAAAAACAGCTATACGCAGGGCTATAAAAACACAAAACAGGGCTGCAACTAACAGCAATGTTAAAAAAACCTTTGTTTTTCTACTCAATTTTTACCCCTCCTCCCTGAAGGTATTTTCCATGAACTAAGTTGCGGTGACATTTCGAACAGCTCCGGGCACTTCCGATCATCATTGTCTTTTCTACAGTTGAAAAGTGACAACGCAGGCAATTACTGTTAATGATATCCCTGCCCCGGGCTGACAGCATAATGTAAGCCGGATAGCTTCTTAAGGTCTCATGAACAAGATCATTTATGCCTGCACGGGTTTTGTACGTTATCTTTTCTATAATATTGCCGGCAGGTATGTGGCATTCGATGCAGGCAAACTGTTTGTGCCTGGATAACTGCCATTGTGCATGTACATGTTCCATACTGTGACAGAGCGAGCAGAATCCGGAGCTTCCTGCATATTGATAACCCGTTACTGCTGCCAGCGTAATAATTATACCGGCCAGCAAACAGAGCCATGCCGGTCTCCAGGCCTTGGGCTTGTAAAATAGTTTCCTTTTATTTTCCCTCAATAAATCAGATCGTGGTTTCATAACTTCCTGCAGTCTCATACAATTATAAAACAGGAAAATGTTAAGGGTCAATGAAAAGCAGTGACCAAGGCAATTCCGGAATGTATTTATGGTTGACACTAATTTATATTACTGCTATATTTTAGCTTTATAAAAAGGCGTTTATAGGAGAGTAAAATAAGTATTTTTGATGAACTTGTCACTGTTGTGATTCTTCCAGGCTTCTTTGAAGGATTTTCCCTGAACAAATAAAAGGATTTATGGCCATCAAACCGGCATCACCAGGAAAGGAACATATCCGTTATAGCAGATGACTATGTATATTAACGCAGCCTACCATTATTTACCCGATAAAATAATTCCAAACTCATACTACACAGACTTAATCGACTTAACCGACGATTGGATATATAAACGATCAGGCATCCGGACAAGAACAAAAGCAGGTATTGACGAGAATACGAACACAATGTCGATAGATGCTGTAAAATCAGGGATCGACAGACTTCCGTACGATCTCAAAGAGGTAGACCTTATCGTAGGCGCAACATACACACCGTATGATACCGTTGCAACCAACGCCCACGCTGTACAAAACCATTTTGCTATTTCCCGGGCTAAGGCTCTTTCTATTTCTTCAGCATGTTCATCTTTTATTAACGCCGTAGAGGTAGTGGAAGGTTATTTTGCTATCAACAAATCACGGAGGGCTCTTGTGGTTGCCTCAGAACACAATACCGCCTACAGCGACGATATGGATAAACAATCCGGTTATTTATGGGGAGATGGCGCAGGAGCTATACTTATTTCTAAAGAGAAGATATCTGAAGAAGATATCGAAATTCTTGACTTGAATACAACAGGGCTTGCAGATGTGGGAAAAGGCCTCGATGGGGTATATTTGAGGCCCAATGATGGGGGCCTGCAAATGCCTTACGGCAAGGACATCTTTGTCCACGCATGCAAACACATGGCTTCCGAAGTTGAAAACATCTTAAAAAAGAATAATTTTACCATGAAAGACATAGAACACTTCATTCCGCACCAGGCCAATTCAAGAATAATCAGCAAAGTTGCTGAAACCCTTGGTTTAAAAAACGGAAAATTGGTCATGAATATTGAAGACAACGGCAATACAGGCAGCGCTAGTACGGTTATTGCAATGTCGCAAAACTGGAACAAATTTAAAAAAGGCGAATTGATTGTTATTACAGTTTTCGGCGGCGGCTACTCAAGCGGCGCAATGCTTTTGAGAAAATGATGTTTTGCGGCTCTGTTTCCTTTAATACCATTAATATTTTACATTTATTGTCCGGCACCCGCATCGGAATAATATTCAGCTTACCTGTTTCATCCGCCTGAATCATCGAATGTACGCAGTTCCTCTATAGCATCAAGAAGCTCACCTGCAGTGCCTGTCCTGAACGCTCTGTCACGAAGCGGCTTCACTCCGGAGAGCCCCCTCGTATACCAGATGAAGAATTTATGGAAGCAGCTCACGCTTTTCTTTTCACCGTAATACTGAACCAGCAGGTCTATATGGCGTTTCATTATTTCAATACGCTCATTTATATCAGGCCTTTCGCAAAACGTGCCATTCTGGAAAAACTGTGTTACTTCTCTGAATACCCAGGGGTTTCCGAGGGCGCCGCGAGCTATGGCTACCCCGTCGCAGCCGGTCTCATTAAACATCTTCCTTATAAAGGACAATGATACGCCGTCACCGCTGGCAATCACGGGTATCTTTAAGGCTTCTTTTACTTCTTTAATTACCTGGTAATCGACAGTTCCACTATAACCCTGGGTCTTTGTCCTTCCGTGGATGAAAAGCGCGCTGACACCGGCGTCCTCGGCATAGAGGGCTATTTCCCTTGCATTTATTGAATCAGAGTCCCACCCTGCTCTGATCTTTACTGTTACCGGGGCTTTCGAACGGCATACCAGCATCTTTAATATATACTGCAGTTTTCGCGGTTCTCTCAGGAGTGCCGCACCCTTGCCGTTCCGCGTAATTTTTGCCGTAGGACAGGCAGCATTAAAGTCAATAAGATCGAACCCTTGTACATCGAGGATATCCAAGGCCCTTAAGATGTGTTCTCCGTTGTTCCCCAGTAATTGTACTCCCAGAGGCCGGTCATCGAGTGCGGTGGAAAGCATCCGAAGGGTTCTTTTATCGTTGTGCGACAAAGCCCTTGCATCGATCATCTCCGTAAACGCCATTGGTGCACCAAAAGTACGATTGATCAGGCGAAAGGGGAGATCGCTTACACCGGCCATAGGGGCAAGTACACAGGGGACCGGGAGCATGATGTTGCCGATTTTGAGCATTTCTTATTCTATCTCTCATTGACATGGGTGTCAAATAAGGTTGTGGAACCTTCATGCCTATAAAAACATAATTAGTAAAAAACAAAACAGCCCGGCATGATATGAGCTATTCGATGATCGTTCCTTTGCCGGTCTTCCGATACTCGAGTTCGACATAGTTGACAAACGCCGTTCTGCCCTGGGAATCGGATAGAAATCCACGCACGTTGCACCAATCGGTAAATTTTTCCGGATCAATGTCTGCACGAAGAGCGATATTGCCAGCGCTCTTAATCTCTTCATATTCTTTTCTGACAAGAACTTTCCAGTCTTCATACGTGGCGGGCATATTCCTGGAATCAGTAAAGATCGCAAGCGCCCTTCGATATGTAGGCTCATCCTTGAACCAAGCTATCCCTATGACATCGTTCATTCTGACACCTCCTTTCGTTTATCGTGGAACCATATACTCCTCATTATGCCATTTAACAAAATTTCGATCAAGGCATGGAACATTCTTGGGAGCTGAGAGAAAGATTTTGTACATCATGTTACAATTCGATTTTGCAAAGCTCCTGCACGGCACCATTTCACTGGCTTACAGAGAAATATTGAACAATTGAAAAAACACCACTTTCCTAAATTCATTTTTCTATTATGGGGAGTATGTTCTCCGCAGAGGGGATTATATATCCTCTGCCTTTAAGATTTTTTATATAATTGTCAATTCTTTCTGTATAATGGAATCCCAAATTCTCTGTCACATCCTTGCTGAATGACGATATAAGCGTAACCCTGTATCTTGCGAGAATGTCTATTACTCTATACGCTACATATGTATCCATGTTGAAGTGCTTCAAAAGTTGACCCCCGAGTGCTCCGGTGTTACCCTTGTACTGTATGAGAAGCTTTTCAAATATCTCGCTCCCCACGCCCTCGCGGCATTCCGCAAAGAAGAGTATTTCGGCGCCCTCTTGAAGCGCTGGATATGTATTGAACAGAGCTTTTGTCGACTGATAGAGTTGACCGTCCTTCCTGTACCCGCCTGCCGAAATTATTGCGAAGTCTCCCAACTCTTTGACCAATACGCTCCCTGCCCTGTTCACCTGATCGCATCCTTTAAGAAATTGTTCTTTATAGTCACCAGTTCCTGCCCAGAATATTTCTCCGTTTCCGTTGGCCGCCACAGCCACAAGAGTTGAGGTTTTATTTTTCAGGAAAACCTCTGCCGCGCTTGCCATATCCTCATGAACCGGGTTGCCTTCAAGGTTCGCCTGGCAGACCTTCGGGTGAGGTTTCCCGTCAGATAGCATGGCAAGGGAGTGGTTCTGCTGGATCGAATCGTAGCCTGCAATTCCGGTGGATATATATTTCCTGCCGCCGCCAAATCCAGCAATTATATGGTGGAGAATACCTCCAAAAATGATCACATGGTCAGTTTCATCCGCTTCTTTCGTGATGTAGAGTTCTGTGCCGTGAACAGTCTTCCCTTTATATGTCAAACGGGAAATGTCTTTATTCGCGGAGTTCAAAATCTCCACACGGTCCGCTGTGCCGTCGCCTACAAGGCTGGCGTGCAGCAAAGAACCCTGATCGGAGTGTGTACCCAGAGCGATGACAATTTTGATGTTCTTTTCCGGAACACCAATCAATTTGAGCGTATCGAGTATCACAGGAACATAAAGATCACCTCTTGCCCAGAGTCTTGTGTTGTCGGGGGTGATTATGACTATTTTTTTGTTTTCGGTTCCTGCAGGCGTGTGTTTTTTTATGCCTTCACGTATAATAGCGGATACCTCATCAAAACTCATGGCCGGGATCTCGGGACCGGTCAGAAGTCCCATGATCTTTTCTTCAGAAACCGTTATATCCATCTCTTTTGTTCCGTACTCAAGTTTTACATTCATGCTTTTACTCCCTTCCAAGCCTTCTACTAATCAGAAAATCAGTCTTCATGAAACTTGAATTCAGCTTATTCTTGAATACAAGGTTGGGCATTATTGACCTGCCCGCACTCATTGTACCATCTTTAATGTTAGTTACTCCACTATAGAATTTGGAAAAACTGAATGTATCGTTTGATGAAGGCTGGTGCCTGCTGGGTATGGAAAGGCTGTGAAACTATAGTCCTTAGTAGATGCGTGTATCAAAAAAGTCAAAAGCAACTCCAATAAAACGCTAACTCACTACTCTGTCCCTATTGCCTCTTTCCCTTTCTGCGTCAGCCAACATGCCCTATAGGTATCACCCGCCACAGTTCCTCCCAATCCTGTTTCAGCTAAGCCCTTCTCACAGAGCATGTCAAGCATCGTCCTGTCAGCTTTGTTACGGCAAACCTTGTCAATCCATGTTGCGCGCTTGTAAGCGCCCCCGCTGTACTGATTGTTTACAATTCTGACAAGCATATCTTTTTCTTCTGGAGTGATTTCCATGATAATACCTCGCTTTTTGGGATATCTTAAATATCTTCAACTTAGCTCCAAATGTCAAACAGATTTACAGGTGTATTTGGCTCAAAAGTAAGTGTATTGAAATAATCTGATTAATAGATTATTGGACACTGCTTATAGTGCTGGATATAAAGGCGAAACCGTAAAAAAACAACATCTCAGGAATATTGGCTGATGACCTCGCCAATATAGATAACGGCAGACAACGTTAACTTTGTTAATTCGCTGTAGATGGGTATAATTAAATGCCCCCGGCATGACTCGAACATGCGGCACACGGATTAGGAATCCGTTGCTCTATCCGCCTGAGCTACGGGGGCATTACTAAATTAATTCAAAAAGCTATACAGGTTAGAAAATATAAAATTCACTCTATCAAACAAAATACCCGGCAAAGCCTAATATATTAAGGTCATAAAGCATATTTTAAATACCATATATGGGACTGAATTTAAAGAAAAAAGGGAGCTCATTAATAATCCCCCGGCCACAGGTATATACTGCTATATGCATCCAATCAACACAGGCAACGACGAAAAATACGGCAAAAAATGCCAGGACAGTCCTCAAAATAGCTTATTTATAAAAAAATATTACTTTTTTTAATAAAATATGTAATAAATCCTTGATTTATAAAGAAATTGTGCTAATATCTTTCGTAGATGGTTATTCCTACAGGCTTCACATAACAGGCAAAGGCTATTTGCCTGATAATCATATATATTTTATATAATATTACCAAGGAGGTAGTAAGAATGACCAAGGCAGAAATCGTAGAAAAAGTAGCAGAAGAAATTAAGGTTTCTAAAACAGCTGCAGCAAAGGCTTTCGCCGTAATTACTGGTTCCATTGAACAGGCATTGAAAAAGGGCGAAAAGGTAACAGTTATTGGATTTGGAACTTTCTCCGTAGCGGACAGAAAGGCAAGAAAGGGAAGAAACCCGCGGACAGGCAAAGAAATTAAGATCGCAGCAAAGAAAGTTCCAAAATTTTCCGCAGGCGCTGCTTTAAAAACGGCAGTAAGCGGAAAAGCTGCTGCAAAACCGAAAGCGAAGAAAGCCCCCGCAAAACCGGCAGCAAAAACAAAAAAGAAATAGATTAAAACAAAAAAGAAATAGATTAAAATTAAGCGGGCCTCTGGCCCGCTTTTTTCATAATAAACATTATGTGAAAGATTCGTTTAAAATAACTGATAGACCGCAACCAATATTGTCCCCTTACTGATAAATATTCTCTGCGGCTGAAAGGGCTGCTCCAAATGCGGCAGTAATCCTGGGTTCCTCAGGAACAAGGACATCTGTGTTAAGCTCTGTCTTGATGGCCCTGACCAGACCATGATCTTTTGCGCCGCCGCCTGTTATTGCACAATCTCCGGTAAGACCAAGGCGTACAACAAGGTTAACTATTTTTGATGCCATAGCTTTGTGCACGCCTGCAAGGATATCGCCCGGGAGGGCTCCCTCGGCTATGCGGGATACTGCCTCAGACTCCGCAAAAACGGCACATCCTGTCGTAAACTCTACAGGGTTATCAGATTGAATGGAAAACTTCCCTATATCTTCTATTTTCATGTGAAGTATGCGGGCAATCACCTGGATAAACTTTCCGCTTCCGCCGGCACATTTCTCATTTAATATAAAATTGGCAACTTTTCCTTTATCGTTAAGCCGGATTGCCTTGCTGAACTGAGCGCCTATATCGATTAATGTTCTGACTGAAGGGAACATATGGCAGACTCCGGCAGCATGACATGATATGTCCGTAATTGACCTGTCG
>Ga0351948_1031_pt1 | contig 16628 bp, 15 predicted proteins | sample BONcelT113001G14_FD_206852 | JGI IMG/M metagenome (GOLD analysis project Ga0351948, IMG submission 206852) | Enriched cells from coal bed in the Powder River Basin, Montana, United States - BONCAT cells T11 rep3 HSBNCT.T11.300.1.G14 ...
ATGCTGGCCGAACTTGCCGGCATCCCCATGGCGGACATGGGCATCCCGCTCCTCTTCGGCGTCATACCCATCCTTACGATCATGCTCATTCATTATTTGGCATCAACACTCATGCTCCACAGCGAACGCGCGCGTTCGCTGCTTTGCGGGCGGCCCTGCATCGTCATTGAAAAAGGGCGCATCCGCATGGACGAACTAAGGCGCCTGCGCTGCAATCTGAACGACCTGCTCGAACAGCTTCGTTCCCAGCAGGTTTCGATAGAGTCTGTAGAATATGCCATCTTTGAGCCGGGCGGGTCTTTGAGCATCATTTTAAAATCACCGCAGCGGCCGCTGACCCCCGCAGATATGTGCATCCCTGCACCCCCTGCCACACTGCCTACACCGGTTATCCTGGACGGTAAAATGCACAACAGGAACCTTCGGTCAACGGGGCACGACGTCGGCTGGTTCAAATCGGAGCTCGAACAGCTCGGCTATCACGACATCGAGAATATAGCCTTTGCCACCATTGATGACAGACAAGTGCTGATCGTACAGGGAAAAGGCCCGCAGGATGCTTTGCAAAAGCATACTCTGAAACCGGAAGAAAAGGCGGCGCCGGCATGAAATACCGGAACATCATCGTGCTCATCACCGCCGTCGTGCTGCTCTTCCTGCTGGTTTTCCCCTCGGTATATATACAGTCTGAATGCAGCGATTATCTGAAAAACATCGAGACAATAAAGACTGCGATAATAAACCGGGATGCCGGTCTCGCCGCTGGATTAATTGAAGAAAAACTCGTAAAATGGGATGAAAACAACATCCTGATCCTTTCGTTCACTCCCCATGCTGAAACCGAATTCATTAAGGACTCTATCATAAAACTTGACCACAGCGTTCAGCTAAAAGAATTTGATCTTGCGCTTGAGAGGGCCGACATCCTTTATTCACAGATCGATCATCTGATTCAAAGTTCCCGTTTCTCTTGGGAAAACCTTTTTTAAGCATCTGTTTCCAGTATCTTTTTCAGCCATTTGCCCGTATGGCTCCGGGGGACGGCGCATACTTCCTCAGGTGTTCCGCATGCAACGACTTCGCCGCCCTTGTCCCCGCCCTCGGGCCCAAGGTCCACAACATAGTCCGCTGTTTTGATAACGTCGAGATTGTGCTCGATCACAATGATCGTGTTCCCGCCTTCCTGCAGGCGCTTCAGGATTTTTATCAGCCTTGCGACGTCTGCGACATGCAGGCCGGTCGTCGGCTCGTCCAGTATGAACAGGGTGCGCCCCGTGCTCTTGCGGCTCAGCTCGCTCGAGAGCTTGATGCGCTGCGCCTCACCGCCCGAAAGCGTGGTCGAAGGCTGCCCGAGCTTCACATACCCGAGCCCTACATCGAAAAGTGTCTGCAGCTTCTTTTTGATGCGCGGGATATGCCTGAAAAATTCAAGCGCGTTTTCCACCGTCATATCCAGGACATCCGCAATGCTTTTATCCTTGTACTTCACTTCCAGCGTTTCACGGTTATATCGCTTGCCGCGGCAGACCTCGCAGGGCACATACACATCCGGAAGAAAATGCATCTCGATCTTGATGATGCCGTCACCTTTGCATGCCTCGCAACGTCCGCCCTTGACATTGAAGCTGAAGCGCCCGTTCTTGTAGCCGCGCACCTTCGCATCGGGCGTGCTCGCAAACAATTCCCGCACAAGATCGAAAAGTCCGGTGTACGTCGCGGGATTGGAGCGCGGCGTGCGTCCGATAGGCGACTGGTCGATATCGATGACCTTATCCAGATGCTGATGGCCTTCAATAGCCTCAAATGCGCCGGGCTTGGTCTTTGCACGGTTCAGCATCTTTGCAAGCGCCTTGTGCAGGATATGGTTCACCAGGCTGCTCTTCCCCGAACCGGATACCCCCGTCACACAGGTGAACACGCCCAGCGGGAAACGTACGTCGATGTTTTTGAGGTTGTTCTCGCGTGCGCCCGTCACCTTCAGCCAGTTACCGTTGCCCGGGTTTCGCTTGTCAGGAACGCCAATTTTTTTCTTCTTCCCGATATATTGTCCCGTTACCGACTCTCTGCATGCGATGATATCGCGCACGGCGCCTTGCGCGACCACGCGCCCGCCGTTCTGGCCTGCCCCCGGACCGATATCGACGATATGATCGGCAGCGCATATCGTCTCCTCATCATGCTCCACCACGATCAGTGTGTTCCCCAGATCACGCAGGTTCTTGAGCGTAGCCAGCAGCCGCGCGTTGTCGCGCTGGTGCAGGCCAATGCTCGGTTCGTCCAGGATATACAAAACGCCCACCAGGCTCGACCCGATCTGCGTCGCAAGCCGGATGCGCTGCGACTCCCCGCCCGACAGGCTGCCCGCCGGACGCGACAGCGTGAGGTAGTTCAGCCCGACGTTCGATAAAAAGCTCAGGCGCCCACGTATCTCTTTGAATATCTGGCGCGCGATTATGCGCTCTTTTTCGCTTAAGCTCAGGGAATCGAAAAACGCGAACGCTTCCTGAATCGACAGATGTGAGACCTGGGCTATGGACCTTTCGCCCACCGTTACGGCCAGCACTTCTTTTTTCAGCCTGTCGCCCCTGCACTCGGGGCAGACGATGTTGGACATGTACTGGCTCAAATCCTCTTTCATCGCCTCGGATGACGTCTCGTGGTAACGCCGTTCCAGATTGGTCAGCACGCCTTCAAAAGTCGTCGAAAAATCACCGCTCCCGTATTCGCGCTCGTAATGGAACACAATCTTTTCCTTGCCCGTGCCGTATAACAGCACCTGCAAAACGGAAGGCGGCAGATCCTTCACAGGTACATCAAGCGAAAAACCGAAATGTTCCGACAACCCTTTCAGGTACATGTCGGCCATCGTGCGCGAAGCGGCCGAGTTCCAGCCTGAAACCTGGATCGCGCCTTCCCTGAGCGAAAGGTTTTTGTTGGGAATGATCAGGTCCGCATCCATCTTCGTGAGCATCCCGAGACCCAAGCAGGTCGGGCATGCACCGTACGGGCTGTTGAAGGAGAACATGCGCGGTGTGAGTTCATCGACGCTGATGCCGCAATCCGGGCAGGCGTAGTTCTGGCTGAACAGCCGTTCTTCGTCCGTATCCGCAAGCACGATGCGCACCAGCCCGCCGCTTAGGGAAAGCGCAGTCTCCATAGACCCGGCCAGCCGCGCTTCAGCCCCTTCGCGCACCACGATCCTGTCTACCACCACATCGATATCATGCTTTTTATTCTTGTCGAGCCTGATCTCATCGCCCAGTTCCATGATCTGCCCGTCGACGCGCACACGGACGTACCCGTTCTTCGCGATCTCTTCAAGCAGTTTCACGTGCTCGCCCTTGCGCGCGCGAACCACCGGCGCGAGCACCTGCAGCCTGGTGCCCTCATCCATGGACATCACCTGGTCGGCCATCTGGTCGATCGACTGGCTTGCAATCTCCTTTCCGCACAAGGGGCAGTGCGGCACGCCGATGCGCGCATATAAAAGGCGCAGATAGTCATTGATTTCGGTGACCGTGCCCACGGTCGAACGCGGATTATGGCTGGTCGTTTTCTGGTCTATGGAAATGGCGGGCGACAGTCCCTCTATAGAATCGACGTCCGGCTTGTCCATCTGCCCTAAAAACTGGCGCGCATACGAAGAAAGCGACTCGACATAGCGCCGCTGGCCCTCGGCATAGATCGTATCGAAAGCGAGCGACGACTTGCCCGATCCGCTTAGCCCGGTAAATACGATCAACTGATTGCGTGGCAGTTCCAAATCGATGTTTTTAAGGTTATGCTCTCTTGCGCCCTTTATGGTGATCACTTGCTTCAAGTCTTTTTTGCTCCTCGTCTGTTGTCCGGCCTGCCCCCGTACCTTCTCTTTTGCTCCTGCTTGCCGGCTACGGGTTCGCCTTTTAATAAAAGTATCCTGTCGCGCAACACCGCGGCGCGTTCAAACTCGAGCGCAGCGGCAGCCTTTTGCATGTCCTGCTCTAAAAGGATTATTTCCGCCGCCCTTGCCTCTTCATCCGCGCCCTGTGTCTCTTTCCCCGCTTCGGCGCGCGACATCTCAATGATGCTGCGCACGCTCTTCTGTACGCTCTGCGGTATAATGCCGTGCGCTTTATTGTATTCCGACTGCTTCTCGCGGCGGCGGTCGGTCTCACCGATCGCCTTTTTCATCGAATCGGTCACCACATCCGCATACATGATGACGCGCCCGTTCACGTTCCGCGCCGCACGGCCCACCGTCTGAATGAGCGACGTCGCAGAGCGCAGGAACCCCTCTTTATCTGCATCCAGCACGGCAACGAGCGATACCTCGGGCAGGTCCAAGCCCTCCCGTAAAAGGTTGATGCCGATAAGCACGTCGAAAGCCCCCAGCCGGAGATCTCGAATAATTTCCATGCGCTCCATCGTGTCGATGTCCGAGTGCATGTACCGCACGCGGATGCCCAGCCCGCCGTAATAGTCGGTCAGCTGCTCCGCCATGCGCTTTGTGAGCGTCGTAACCAGCACCCGCTCCCCCTTTTCAGCCGTGCGCGCGATCTCGCCCAGCAGATCGTCCACCTGCCCCTGCACGGGACGCACGTCGATCTGCGGGTCCACAAGTCCGGTCGGGCGGATGATCTGCTCCACGGTCTGCTGTGCGCGCTCAAGCTCGTATGGCCCCGGCGTCGCGCTCACATATATGGTCTGTCCGACGCGCTTTTCAAACTCTTCAAACTTTAAAGGCCGGTTGTCGAAGGCGGATGGGATCCTGAACCCGTAGTCCACCAGTGCGGTCTTGCGCGAGAGGTCGCCGGCGAACATGGCCCGTATCTGCGGCACGGTCTGGTGGGATTCGTCTATGAACAGCAAAAAGTCGTCCGGGAAATAATCGAGCAGGGTAAAGGGCGGCTCTCCCGGCTTCCGTCCGTCGAAATACCTCGAATAGTTCTCGATCCCCGTGCAGTAGCCCAGCTCGCGGATCATCTCCATGTCGTAATGCGTGCGCTGGAGAAGGCGCTGGGCTTCCAACGCACGCCCCTGATCGCGAAGCTCTTTTACGCGCACATACAGGTCGCTTTCGATGGCTTCGAGCGCGCCGCTTAGTTTATCGCGCGAGGTCGCATAGTGCGACGACGGGAAAATAGCGATATGCGCGCGACGGCATACGATTTCCCCCGTGATCACATTAATCTCGCTGATGCGCTCGATCTCGTCGCCGAAAAATTCCACGCGCACCGCTTTTTCGGATGAATTGGCCGGGAATATCTCCAGTACGTCGCCGCGCACGCGGAAAGCGCCGCGCGAAAAATCGATATCGTTTCGGTCATACTGGATATCGACCAGCCTTTTTATCACCTTGTCGCGATCCTGCCGCATGCCTTCTCGCAGGGATATACTCAGGCGCAGGTATTCTTCGGGGTCTCCCAGCGCGTAGATGCAGGACACACTGGCCACGATGATTACATCTCGGCGTTCGTTGAGCGCGGAGGTCGCTGAATGCCGAAGCTTGTCAATCTCGTCGTTGATGGTCGAGACCTTTTCGATATACACGTCGGAAGACGGGATATACGCTTCCGGCTGGTAATAATCGTAATAGCTGACAAAGAATTCTACGGCGCTGTCCGGAAAAAACTCTTTAAACTCGCCGCACAACTGCGCCGCCAGGGTCTTATTGTGCGCAATGACCAACGCGGGGCGCTGTACGCGCTCGATCACGTTGGCCATCGTAAAAGTTTTTCCCGAACCGGTTACACCCAGGAGAATCTGCCCTGCATATCCCTTTGCCAGCCCGCCGACCAGTTGGTCAACGGCTACGGGCTGGTCTCCTTTTAATATGTACTCGGATACAATTCGAAACTCGTTCATGCAGATACCTGTAAAATGCTAAAATTCATAGTCGCAGGCTGCGCTTCCCTGGCGCACTGCGCGGATATAGTCGCGCACGACGGCGTGCGCCGGATGCCCGTCATAGCACTTGAGATCCTCCCTGGAATCAAAAGAAGATATCAACGCAAGCTCGTACCCTTTTTCGCCTGCATTATACGCGCAACCGATTTCCCAGGAACGGATGAAATCAATCTTTGACGGCAGCTCCAGCAACATCTGTTTTGCTTTTTCTACGGCCTCTTGATCCGGAATCTTGAACAGCACGACGTGTTTAACCATAGTCTGATCCCCCTAAGCTGTACTTGTTTGTTCCATTGTATCAAATCTGTTTGTTTTTGCAACGCCCTTGTAGTACATCCTATGATATCTTTCGGGGCTTGCTAATAGTTTTGGGATATTATAGTATAATTGATTATTATCCTTTTTAAGGGGCCTGGAAGTGCTAAGCGCACAGGCCTTTGAGCATTTTTTACAAAAGGAGCTGATAACATGTCCGAGAATATCCGTCAAATCGCAATACGCATCGGCGAAGCGCGGAATATCTGTGGATACTCCGTAGAAACAATGGCCCAGTCCATAGGCATATCCGTAGACGAGTATAAGCGCTACGAAAGCGGCGCCTATGATATTCCCATCAGCGTACTGTGCGAGATCGCGTTGAAATGCAGAGTCGAGGTCACGGCGCTCATCACCGGTGAAGAGCCCAAACTGCATGCATATTCGCTCACACGTAAAGGCAAAGGCGTTCCGGTCGCACGCAATGAGAATTACAATTACTTTAACCTTGCACACCATTTCCTGCATAAGAAGATCGAGCCGTTCCTGGTCACGGTAGAACCCAAAGCGGAGCATACCCCCGTCAGCCTGAATTCGCACCCCGGCCAGGAATTCGACTACATATTGGGAGGCTCGGTCGTCATAGCCATCAACAACAAAGAGCTTACCTTAAACGAAGGGGACTCCATTTATTTTGATTCGTCGCACCCGCACGGCATACGGGTATGCACCCAGCGATGCGCTTATTATAGAACTGCAGGAACACGTGAAAAACGTCACCGCCCCCTATAAATACCCGCGGATAATCGAGTTTGTGGACGAGCTTCCCAAGACCACGAGCGGCAAGATCAAACGCAAGGAAATCCGCGAGCGCGATGCCAAAAAATAGGGAAAACCCGGCTCATGGCAGCCGGTTTTCCCTATTTTATAAATCTAATCTTTGATAACGACCACAAACATTTCCATAGGCTCGTCGCACTTGTTTTCGATCCAGTGCCCCGCACCCTTGCCCGTAACCGTCACGTCGCCCGGCCGGAGCGTGCGGATGGTCCCGTTATCGTCGGTTTCCGCCTCGCCCTTGAGGATATAATAGATTTCCGTTTCGTCGTCATGCGTATGCCAGCCGATCGAGCATCCTTTTTCCAGCGTCAGGATAGAGTACAACCTGCACTTTGCCGGCTGCTCCTCCTCGGGGAACATCCTTAAAAGCTTGATCGCACCGTTTCCGTCGCGAATACGTTCGCGCACATAGGTCGTCATGTCTTCTTTTGCTACGTACATGCCGCATTCTCCTTTCAAGAACGTTGTAAATGCTAGTTTTCCACACGCAGGCAGCCGATAATCCCGCTCACCTCCGGCAATGACTCAATCTCCCTGAGTGCTGCGCCGAATCCTTTTTCGCGCGACTTGTGCGTAATAAACACCAGATGCGCCGTATCGTTTGAATCCTGTTCTTTTTGTATTACGGAAGCCAGGCTCACCTGATGCTTTCCGAACACGCCCGCAATGCGTGCCAATACGCCGGGTTTATCCGCCACTTTCATGTGCACATAGAACTCGCTCTCCCAGTCTTCTTCAAACGTGATGCCGTCCCCGTTTGCATCCAGCATCGGATAGCGGTGCTCCTGTGCCGTGCACGCAATGAGTATATCCGAAACCATGGCGCTGGCCGTAGGCAGGCTGCCCGCACCGCGGCCATAGAGCATGACGTCGTCCACATGCTGGCCGTGGATGAACACCGCGTTGAATGAACCGCGTACCGACGCGAGCGGATGCTCAATGGGTACCATGGTAGGATGCACGCGCACCTCTATCCTGTTGTCCTTCATCTTGGCTATGGCCAGCAATTTGATCACACAGCCGAATTCCCTTGCATAGCTGATATCCTGTTTCGTTACTTTGGTAATGCCTTCGCGGTATACCCTCTCTATGGGCACGCGCGTGTGAAAGGCAAGCGAAGCCAGTATCGAAATTTTATACATTGCGTCAAAGCCTTCGATGTCGGCCGTGGGGTCAAACTCGGCAAAGCCTTTGGCCTGCGCTTCTTTGAGCACGTCGTCAAATTCGCGGCCCTCCTCCGACATCGCGGACAGGATATAGTTGGTGGTACCGTTGATGATGCCCATGATGCTCTCAATATTGTTTCCCTGCATCGAGTGTGTCAGCGTACGGATAACGGGAATGCCGCCGGCAACCGTCGCCTCAAAGTACAAGCCGGCGTTATTCTGGTGCGCCGCTTCTTCCATTTTGGTCCAGTGCTTTGCAAACACCTCTTTATTTGATGTCACCACCGAACGCCCGACATTCAGCGCCGCCAGTATAAATGTGCGCGCAGGCTCTTCCCCGCCCATGCATTCGGCTATCACCGTTATCTCCTCGTCGGCCAGCACGTCTTCAAAGTTCGTCGTGAAGATGGATTTATCCTCTGCGATACTAGTATTCGGCTCATCCAGCGCCTTGACAAGCACTTTGCCCACGCTTAGGTCGACATCTTCACGCTGGGCAATTTCGTCATGCATGCTCGTGATGATCTTGTAGATCCCCGATCCTACCGTACCAAACCCTAAAAGGCCGATCTTAACCTTTCTTTTCGCCAATGTGTTTCCCTCCAGACTCTGCTTCATATAGTAACGCCAAAATTTTCCTGACGCGTAACCGATGGGCCTACGGCCGCACCCTGTTTCTCTCATACAGGATGCGCAGCCCCTGCAACGTCAGTAACGGGTTGATTTCTTCTATAACATCCGTTTCGGTTGAAATAAGCCGGGCAAGGCCGCCGGTCGCGATCACGCGTGCGGTCCTTTGGGGCAACTCCTTTTTGATTTTTCTCACAAGGTACTCCACCTGTCCCACGTATCCGTAAATGATGCCCGATTGCATGCAGGCGATCATATTGCGCCCGATCACACTTTGCGGTTTAATGAGCTCCACGCGCGGCAGCTTCGCCGCACAGCGCACGAGTGCTTCGCTCGAAATCTTCGCGCCGGGGCAGATCGCCCCGCCAAGAAAATCGCCTTTTTCCGATATCACGCTGAACGTCGTCGCCGTACCGAAATCAATGGTTATGCAGGGTCCCCCGTACATCTCGTATGCCGCGACAGCGTTCACGATCCTGTCCGCGCCCAGTTCGCGCGGATTATCGTAACGGATATTCATCCCTGTTTTAATGCCAGGATCGACGAACAGTGGTTCCTGCTTGAAATAGTACCTGCACATATGCTCCAGGGTATAGTTGATGGAGGGGATCACCGATGCTATGATGATCCCTTCTACTTCCTCGATGTCCTTTTTATAGAAATCAAAGAATGATTTGGTCAAAACGCCCAATTCATCCGCCGTTTTTTCCAGGTCCGTGGCTACGCGCCATGAGTTTACCAGTTCTTTGCCCAAAAACAGGCCGAACTTTATGTTTGTATTGCCAACATCCATTACAAGAACCATATTATCCTCCGTCAACCGTCGTTATCAAGGCTACGTCCGGGATACGCGCGGGAGACGGCCTTGTATACGGCAATCGTTATGATAACTGCAGCGGTTATTTCCAGCGAGCCGTTGGCAAGCCCCAGCGCGGCCAGCGCACCTGCGGTCTCCGACGGTTTCATGCCCAGCAGCGAGGCAAACGAATCCGCGTGCCGCACGTAGATCGCAAACAAGACCAGCACCGTGTTGGTCAGGGTACCCGCAGCCGCGCCAAGGGCCGCCGCCAGAACGTCGCCGCCCTTTACACGCAAAAACAGCCTGCGACTAAGCTTATACGTGAAATATGCGGCAACCGGTATGAATAAGCGCGGCAGCAGCGCAACGAACGGATCAAGGAAAACCGGCGCAAGCAGCATGGGTTTGACCATGGCTGCCCACATGCTGGACAATCCGAATATCAAACCCAGGAAAAGCCCGACTGCCGGCCCTTCCAGTATCGCTCCGATAACCACGGGTATGTGTATAATCGCAATCCCTGCCGGCGGGACGGATATTATCCCAAGGTCGGTCAGGTTCAGTATCAGACAAACAGCGGCCAACATGGCCGCAACAGTGATACGCCGCGTATTTTCGTTTTTCATTTTTCCTCCGTTCAAGTTCCTTTACGGATACCTGACAATTCTGATCCCTAAAGACTAACACTAAAAACGTCCGATTCATAAGATATCGGCTATCATGCATTATATCAGCACCTTTATGTGTTGTAAATGCTGTTTGTCCCATTTAAAACCGCTGCGCGCCAGAGCCTTACGCGCGTACCATAATAATCCGGCAATCAGTAAAGGCTCCCGTTTGTATAATTCATAGTATGCATATCAGTAAGATAGGTGATAGCTGAGGGTTGTCTCCTGCGCATGCGGATTTGCACACTCCCTTCATCCATCGAAAGGCCCTGCGGCAAACGCCCTCAACGTTTGTTTCAAGGGATTCTCTTATGGTGTCCGTTTCAATTCATCATGATGATCACGTAATTGAGTATCGTGGCAAATGCCAGCCAGATCAAATACGGCACAAGGAGCCACCCGGCAAGCGCATCCTTTTGCCATACCGCGCGCAGAAGGATTACGGTTTCGACAGCCAATGCCAGGAGAACGACAAACGCAAGCGCTGAGAACTGCATTTGAAAAAACACAAAAGTCCATAAAACATTCAGCAACCCGTTCACCGCATACAGTATCCAAGTGCCTTTTTTGTCTGATCCATCCGGAGCGAGAAGCCGCATCAGGGACAGCGCAATCAAGACGTATAAAACGATCCATACAATGGGAAAGACCATGCCGGACGGTTGGAACGCCGGTTTAACGAGCGCCTGATACCACTCGGACCGGGTGTCCGTAAACAGCGACCCCAACACCGCAACGGCCGCCACTGCCAAGACAGCACCGGCTATGCGAATGATTTTTTTGTATGGCTTATTCTCCATTTCGCCACCCCTTCGTCTCGAAATTTCTATATTTATACATATCCGTGCTTTTTGCGTTATATTACTCCTTCATATTTGCAGGGTTGTCCGCTGCAACCACAGATAATAACGGCGAAATCGATAAGATCCCGCCGCCATTATCCAGCATGTAACTATTCTTTTAGCAGACGCCGCAACCCTTGTTGCCGCAGCCGCCACCGAAACCGAATCCGTTGCCGCAGCAGCAAAGCAGGATCAGGATAATGAAGATACAGGAGCTATCATCTCCTCTGCCACATCCATCACCACATCCGCCACCAAATCCGTTACCGCAGCAGCAAAGCAGTAGGATTATAATCCAAATACAACTGGAATTGTTGTCACAACCGCAGTTTCCGCCGAAAAATCCACCCATTTTATTTCCTCCTTCTTATTGGCTGACTTCGCCGAAAGTACAATTCATAATACGCCTGATACCTCCAAGGTGTGCGTGATATGCAAAGAAGAAATTTTCGTTGCTTTTGTTTTGATTCTCCATCATAAAAAATATTGACAATAAAACAGGTTTTGATATGATGGTATGTAATTGAATATTACCCGCGATGACGGGAATAAGTAGTCAAAACGGCTGGTCACAGCGACCCGGGGATGGTTTGAGCCCGGGACGTCCGCTTGATGAAACGGCAACCCGGAGCGATGCTATTTCCAAACAAAGAGGGCACGTTTTTTCGTTGCGTGCCAAAAAGGGTGGAACCGCGAATCAACCTTTCGTCCCTTTGTAAGGGCGGAGGGCTTTTATTATTCAGAGACTTTACAAACAGTTGGAGGGAAATACCGATGGCAGAAAAAACCATGGACAAGATCGTTGCTCTTTCTAAGGGCCGCGGCTTTGTATTTGCGGGTTCGGAAATTTACGGCGGGCTTGCCAACACCTGGGACTACGGCCCGATCGGGGTTGAACTCAAAAACAATGTGAAAAAAGCGTGGTGGCGAAAATTCGTACAGGAGTCACCCTATAACGTGGGATTGGACGCCGCTATCCTCATGAACCCCCAGGCCTGGGTCGCTTCGGGCCACGTCGGCGGGTTTGCCGATCCGCTGATGGACTGCAAAGAGTGCAAGGCGCGTTTCAGGGCCGACAAGCTCATTGAAGACTATCTGGCTTCAAAAGATCAGGCCGCGGATATCGCCGGTTGGGACACAAAGCAGATGGAAGGCTTCATTGCAACCGGGCAGATCCCCTGCCCGGACTGCGGCAAGCACAATTTCACCTCCATCCGCCAGTTCAACCTGATGTTTAAAACGTTCCAGGGTGTGACCGAAGACACGCAGTCGCAGATCTACCTGCGTCCCGAGACTGCACAGGGAATCTTCGTGAATTACAGGAACGTCCTGCGCACGACACGGAAAAAAATACCTTTCGGCATCTGCCAGATCGGAAAATCCTTCCGGAATGAGATCACACCCGGCAACTTCACTTTCCGCACACGCGAGTTTGAGCAGATGGAACTGGAATTCTTCTGCAAGCCGGGCGAGGATCTTGAATGGTTCGCCTATTGGAAGGACTTCTGCTTCAACTGGCTGCTCTCTTTGGGCATGCAACGAGACAATCTGCGGATGCGCGACCATTCGCCCGAAGAGCTGTCGCATTACTCGAACGCCACCACCGACGTCGAATTCCTGTTCCCGTTCGGGTGGGGCGAGCTGTGGGGCATCGCCGACCGCACGGATTTCGATCTGAAGCAGCATGCCGCGCACTCGGGCGAAAACTTTGATTACCTTGATCCCGTTACAAACGAGAAGTACGTCGCCTACTGCGTCGAGCCCTCGCTGGGCGCCGACCGCGTGACGCTCGCGTTTTTATGCGACGCATACGACGAAGAAACGCTGGAAAACGGGGAAACGCGCATTGTCCTGCGCTTCCATCCCGCGCTTGCGCCCTTCAAGGCCGCAGTACTGCCCCTGCAAAAAAAACTGGGTGGCTCCGCCACCGAAATCTATCATAAACTGCTCAAAAGATTCATGGTGGATTACGACGAGACCGGGTCCATCGGCAAACGCTACCGCCGGCAGGATGAGATCGGCACACCGTACTGCATAACGGTAGACTTCGATACCCTGGAAAACGGCACCGTTACCGTAAGAGCGCGCGACAGCATGCAGCATATCCGCCTGCACACCGACGAACTTGTTAAGTTCTTGGACGAAAAGACCGATTTTTAGAACCAGTGACAAAAAAACCGCCGAAACGACATGCCCGGCGGTTTTTTTGATGACATTATTCGGCTGGAGAGCGTATAATCAATTTGTTGAAGTCGGGTGAACACACAGCCTGTTCCCGGATTCATTCTTGACAACCTCCGGGGAATACGATTATAATCCATATAAATATAGATTCAGGTGCCCCATGAGGGAGAATAGGGAACCGGGTGAGATTCCCGGACGGACCCGCCACTGTAATGTTGAGCTGCTATCATACCACTCCGTTCGTCGGGGGAAGGGATAGACAGGCGATGAAACAGAGTCAGGAGACCTGCCTGTAATCGATATGTCCAATAGTATTGGCCGGTGAGGAGACGGTAAATCCACGCCTTTAATAGGGTCGTGGATTTTTTGTATCCAATTTAGGAGGTGAAATCTATCAAAGCAGCGCTTTTGGAGGGAATCCAAAATATAAAAATGATCAATATTCCGACTCCAATATGCCAAAATGGGGACGTTTTGGTCAGGGTTGCGGCCTGCGGTATATGCAGGACAGATATGAAGGCATATAGGACAGGCCAACGGGATTTGAGGCTTCCGCGGGTGCTCGGGCATGAAATAGCGGGCGTAGTTGCCAAAACCGGTTGTGATGTAACCTGCATGCAGCCCGGGGACAGAGTCCAGGTCGCTCCCGGACTGCCCTGCGGGACCTGCGCCTCTTGCCTTACGGGAATGCATCATCTGTGCAACGGGATAAAAATCATGGGATTTCACCATGACGGAGGGTTTGCCGAGTACGTGCTGGTCCCCGGGAACGGTGTAAAAAACGGTGTCCTAAACAAAATTCCGGAGGCGTTGACCTTCTATGAAGCCGCATTGACAGAACCGTTGGCCTGTTGCGTCAACATGCAGGAAACGGCCGGAATCCGGGAAAGTGATTCGGTGGTCATCTTCGGAGCGGGTCCGCTTGGCATCCTGAACGCCAAATTAGCCAGACAAAGGGGGGCCGGCCGTATCATTCTCGTTGAAAAGAAAAAGTCCAGGATCGACGCGGTCAAGGGCGTATTTGATGATTCTATCAATTCCAAAGAGGAAGACGTTGCCCGCAAAATTCAGGAAATGACGGACGGGAACGGGGTGGATGCAGCGATCCCCTCCTGTCCGGATCCGCAAGCCTTTGCGGACAGTCTGTCCGTGCTTGCCAAGAAAGGACGCCTTTGTTTCTTTAGCGGGCTGGTGACGGATACGCCGGTTCACGCAATCGACCTGAATCTGATCCATTACAAAGAATTGGCGGTTTTCGGTGCCTACGGCTGTTCATCACGGCATAACAGAATCGCGCTGGAACTCATGGCAACCGGTATGATCCGGGTTCAGGATATGACAACACGGATCCTTCCGCTGACAGCTCTGGTGAAGGGGATTGAAATGGTAGCCAACCGGAAAGAAACCAATATCATAATCGATCCGACAATCTAAATTGAAGGAGGACATGATCATGGGCGTAAACACAATGGACATGAGAGAATTCGGAGCAGGAATCACCCGGTTGATAAGTAAGCAGAGCATGTCACGGGAAAAAGCCAAAGCGATGTTTGTGCAGGTCTTAATGAACCAACAGCCGGATTTGCAACAGGGCGCATTTTTATCGGCGCTCACGGCCAAAGGCGAAACAGCCGAAGAAATTGCCGGAAGCTGGGAAGCGATTTATGAGCTGGATACTGTAAAAGCCGTCCCTGACGTCCCGGGGGGTACGGTGGAAAATAGCGGTACAGGAATGGATACCGTAAAAACGTTCAACATCAGCACGGCCGCTTCGATCATCGCGGCGGCAGCGGGCATCACCATGGCCAGGCACGGAGCGCGGGCGATCACTTCAGCCTGCGGAACGATCGACGTACTGGAAGAACTGGGTGTTGACGTGGAATGTGAAGTGGAAATCGTGAAGGACAGCATCGAAAAAACGGGTATCGGGGTTTTTAACGGGATGAGTACGAAGGTGCATCCTCAGGCTTTGGGCCGTATCCTGTCACAGATCGCCTTCGGTACAACACTCAACATTGCGGCTTCCCTGGCGAATCCCGCCGCCCCCCGGTACGCCGTCCGCGGCGTATACGACAAAGCACTTGTGGAACCGGTAGCGCAGGTGATGAAGGAAATCGGATTCAAACGCGCTTTGGTCATTTTCGGGTCGGACGGAAGCGGCACCAAAGGGATGGACGAAGCTTCAACGATCGGAGAAACATATGTGGCTGAATTGAAAGAAAACGGCGATATCATCAAATATACATTAACGCCGGAAGAATTCGGGATCAACAGGCCGGACAAAAAAGAACTGAGCCCAATGCAGGATCGCAAGGCTGAAGCGCTGCGGTTTTTGTCCATACTTTCCGGTAAAGGGACTACGGCCTGTACCGACATTGTTTGCCTCAACGCGGGTTTGATCCTGTATTTAATGGATCAGGCACACAGCATCAAGGAAGGGTTCCATCAGGCCAAAGAAATCGTTATGAGCGCAAAAGGAATCGATAAGCTGCTAGAATGGGTTAAAGTGCAGAACACGAATCCTGCCGCAGGAACCGATAAGCTAAACGGTCTCCTGGCAATGGTCTGAAAATCAAGCATCGGATGGTTATATTATGAAACTGTATGCATTGAAGTGTGATCAGGGCTATCTCAGGAGAACAGAATCCGGTTGTCAAACCGTCAAACTCGATAAAGCAACTGTTGTCGATGAATCCGGGCTGCAAGAAATGGAAACCTTTGCGGAAGCCGCCTCTGAAGCAGGTTTTACGAATATCTACCTTGTTGAACTTGTTATAACGGAAGGCAATACTGTTAAAATGATCTGATGCTGTTACGTCGATTCAGTAATGTAGAAAGGTAAACTTACAAAAAACCGCTATAGCGATATGCTTTGCGGTTTTTTCATTACTTCGGCTGGGAGAGTATATCCAGTGCCTGTGCAAAAACCTGTGCGCTGCCTGTAAAACGCACGCGCACACCTTCTTCCAAATATTCTTTTTCGCTCACCTGCGCATGGTTGTGGATATGGTGCTCGACATCGGCCCTGTTATACGGCACCGTCAGCTCGTACCTGCGCTGCATGGCAAACAGGATGTCCTCCATACGCTGTAATAGCACATCAAGACCTTTTTTGTATAAGGCTGAAACCAAAACGCTTCGACCGTTCTCTTTGGGTATGAAAGCGTCGTGCACCCCGTCCATCTTGTTATACACCGTGATAATCGGTGTGTCCTGTACATTCAGGCTTTTCAGCACTTCATCCACCACGAGCATCTGGGCATGGTAATGCGGGGATGTCGCATCCACCACATGCAGGATCAATTGCGCGTGCACCGCTTCTTCAAGCGTCGATCTGAACGCATCGACCACATCGTGC
>Ga0351948_1032_pt2 | contig 16443 bp, 11 predicted proteins | sample BONcelT113001G14_FD_206852 | JGI IMG/M metagenome (GOLD analysis project Ga0351948, IMG submission 206852) | Enriched cells from coal bed in the Powder River Basin, Montana, United States - BONCAT cells T11 rep3 HSBNCT.T11.300.1.G14 ...
GTAAGGGCTGTCTTGGCTTTCTGTACCATCTGATTGATTGTTTCTTCTACCATCGTTATGGATCCTCCTGAAAATACCGGATTTGTGTGACCCGGTTTAAATTCCTGGTAGCCGCTGGAAGCTGCAGAGGAGATTCCTCTGGGTACAACCTCGACTGTCTGGTTTTGAGGCAAATGATCCTGCATTTTTAGTGAAGCTAAAGGCAGGTGTCAATGGAAAATTATCGAACGGGACATCGTTGGCAGGTATGCAACTAATAGATACTATAGATTAACCAGCTGATTGTCCGATGGAAAACAGTGGTTTAAAATACTGAACTTATAATTTAAGTGGTAGTGAAAAATTGGCCTGGGTTTTATGTCGAGTGAAGAATATCGTGTATTATCCGTCAACGATGAAATTCCTACTGGCAAATGTGGCGTCGATATCGGCTTGATAAATAATGGGTTTCTGGAAAGGCACCAATCCTGATGCCGGAAGAAAACGGCATTCTGTTCCTCGAAAATTGCGTGAAACTGGCGGGTTGTTTGCCGAGTCAGGCACATTTCGCTACTTATCGAATTACTTTTCAAAATACTAAAAAAGTTTCCGTCCGGAACTCCGAAACAGTGCCGTCCACCCGTTGGGCTGGGGCTTTCTCGGAGTCTCTCGTACGGCTTCACTGCACAACAGCGACAGGAAGGAAGGCGCTTGAAGCCGGCAGGTTGCTCGAACCGTGTCTCGGATGGCGACCGATTACGAGAGGCTTCGGGGAAGTTCCAGACCAGCCCCTGCAGAGACTTTCCGGATATAACTAAAAAAGGGGATTGCCTGCATGGCTACCCCTTGCTGATTGTTCAGGTATGTATCGTGTTGCAACGACCATCCGCACGGAAGGTTACTCTGTTGCGGCGCTCTTTTCTTTCTGTGGTTCTTTCCTGCGGACAACTCCTTCAATCCATAACGAAAGGGCCTTGCCGCTCTGCACGGTTTCTTCGGGAATGGTGAGGTTGTTTTTTGTTGCCAGGTCCCGGGCAAATTTCAACTGGGCCTCGCTGGGACCGCCGCCCGCGGCCCGCACCGGCGGCACGCTGAAGCCCATCTTGCCGTGAACCCCCTTGCAGAAACGCTGCCAGGTCTCCTTGTTCTCGACGACCAGGTCCAGAAAACCTTCCATCCTGCCGGTGAGGGCGTAATCGATCACCCAGGGGTGCTTGTCACGCAGGTAGTCCACCAGGGTCTCGCCCGGCGGCAAGGGGACGACCTTTCTTTTGTCCTCCTTCACGTAACCCCGGTCGATGATATTCTTGGTAATGGCGGCGTAGGTTGACGGTCGACCGATGCCCAGTCGTTCCAATTCTTTCACCAGCGAGCCGAGGGTAAACCTCCCGGGCGGCTTGGTCTTTTTCTCCGCCAGGATTTCCTTCACCTTCGGCACCAGTTCCCCAACCTCAATCGGCGGCAGAACCTGCAGGGTGTCTTCATCCCCTTTTTTCTCTTTATCTTCATCGGTTACGGCATAAACCTTAAGGAAACCGTCGAACTTTAAAATCCGGCCGGAAGCCTTGAATTTCTCCCCGGCTACCAGAAAGAGCAGGGTGGTGGAATCATACACCGCCGGCGCCATCTGACTGGCCACCGCCCGCCTGAAGATCAGTTCGTAGAGCCGGGCATGTTCACCGGTGAGTCCTTCCTTGCGCACGATTGCCGCGATATCGGCGGCCGAATGCATCTTGGTCGGACGGATACCTTCATGGGCATCGGCCTGGGTATTTTTGGATTTGTGCCGGTTCGGTTTTGCCGGCAGATACTCTTTCCCGAGGGCCGTGGCGAGGAACTCCCTTATTTCGTTGATAAAGGCGTCATCCATGCGCACCGAGTCGGTGCGGTGATAGGTGGTCAGGCCGTGGTCGAAAAGTCCTTGAGCCAGCTTCATGGTCTGTTCCGGAGTAAATTTCAGGTGGACGGCGGCGGCCGCCTGCAGGTCGACGGTGGTAAACGGCGGTTTGGCTGACTGGCGGGCCTCTTTCTTGTCCACTTTCTCCGCCAGGGCATGGGTCTCGGCCTGAATGGCGTCAATAATGGCCTGGGCATCCTCCACCTTGGTGAACTTGCCCTTCAAGTGTCGGGCGAGAAAAGTCGTGCCTTCCTTTTCCAGTTGGATATCCAGCATCCAATAGGGGGTAGGGGTGAATTCCCGGATCTCCCTTTCCCGGTCAACCACCAAGCGAACCGCGGGGGACTGCACTCGCCCGACGCTGTACTTGCCGCGCAGGCTTTTGCTTGCCAGGGGGGAGAGGATGTAGCCCACCAGTCGATCGCCGATCCTTCGGCCGAGGAAAGCGCTGTACAACCCCTCGTTGGTCTCCTCGAAGGGCACTGCCTTGGCAAGGGATTCCTTCAGCCCCTTTTCGGTGACTTCGTACACCTCCAGCCGCCGGCACTCCTTGGCCACGTCCTTCACCTCTTCGTAAATATGGCGGCTGATGGCATACCCTTCACGGTCAGGGTCACCGGCCAGCATGACGATTTCGTCCTTGGCCGCAGCGCGCAGATCCTTGGGAAGATGCTTCTTTTTCTCGTGGTAGACGAAGGTAGGTTCGTAGGTCTTGAGGTCGACACCCATGCTGGAATCGGGCAGGTCCTTGAAGTGTCCCACCGTGGACATGGTTTTCACTTTCAGGATCGATTGTATTTTCTTGGCCTTGGTTGGCGACTCGACAATAATAAGCATGGTTTGGGTGGTTTGCCCCTGATTTTGATTTTACCGGGTTTTTCCGGGCTGTGGCATGGTATCGCTACGGCCTGTTGGATGATTCCGATTTGACGAAGTGACGATGATACAAGATAATTTCCCAGAAGTCATCACCGGGAGGTAAACTTAATCCAGCAGGAGGAAGCAAAGGGGAGGAACAGGTCATGATTCAGCTGGAAACCAAAGATAGATTCAGCGGCTCCCTGCTTGCCGGTGCCGTGGGTGATGCGCTCGGCTTGCCAGTGGAATTTCTGGACCTCGACGAAATTCGGACAAAGTACGGACCGGAGGGAATCCGGACCTTTTTGGAGGCACCGGACGGCATCGGCGCAATCAGCGATGACACCCAGATGACCCTCTTTACCGCGGAAGGGTTACTGCGCGAATATCGTCGTTCCCAGGAAAGCCGGACAATTCCGGACTATCTCACATCGGTCTATCGGGCCTACCTGTGCTGGCTTCACACCCAGGGCGAGGTGTCCCTGGATCCGCATTTCCGGGACTGTCTCCGGGGCGAACTGGTGAAGCTTCCCGAACTCAGCCATCGGCGGTGCCCCGGCACTACCTGTCTCTCCTCGCTGATCTCGGGACGAATGGGGACGGTCGTGTCTCCGGTCAATACCAGTAAAGGTTGTGGCGGCATCATGCGCATCGCTCCGGTCGGTCTCTTCTGCCGAGCACTACCCGGCGACATGGCTGACCGGGAGAGGGGGGCAATGGCCTTTGATCTCGGCTGTGGGGTAGCCGCCATCACCCACGGCCATCCGCTCGGCTACCTTCCGGCCGGCTTTTTCGCGTCCTTTCTCTGCGCCCTTTTATCCGGCAGGAGTATGGAGGAAGCCCTTTCCGATGCCATGCTGCTTCTGGTGGCGCGGCCCGAGTATGAAAAAAGCGCCTTGGCAGCCATGATTGCACGGGCGATGCGCAGCGGTTTTCATGATAAACCCGTTCCGGAAACGGTGGAAAGTCTTGGTGGCGGCTGGGTCGCGGATGAGGCTCTTGCCATCTCCCTCTATTGCACAGTGGCGGCGGACGGCGATCTTTCCCGGGGGTTACGTCTGGCGGTCAACCACTCCGGGGATTCCGATTCGACCGGTTCCCTCACCGGTAACATTCTTGGGGCACTTCTGGGCAAAAAGGCGATCCCCGAGGCCTGGTTGACGAGTCTTGAAATGCGGGAGCTTATCGAGAATATGGGGGAGGATTTGTTTGCTCTCAGCGGACCGCCAGCAAACAAAAAATACCGGTAGGTTGTTTCCATCCGAAAACTCTCGGCAGGGTCTGGACTGGAACTTCTCCGAAGCCTCCCGTAATCGGTCGCCACCCCTCATAATTTTCTTCCTGTAAGTTTTTTCCCTTCCATTGACAATAAAAAAAATGCTTTTAAAATTTAAAAATTAGACATCCTGAAAAAGCCAAACCCTCCGCGAGAAGGGGACGGAAAGCGGCGGATCTTCCGTTCGAAGATGGCCGAGCTACCAAGGATTACGATTATCCTTTGGTAGCTCGGCTTTTTTTGTGTCCGTGGCAATCCGGGGGGCTGGGTACGTGCGGAAGCCGTTAGAAGGGGGGCATGAAAGTCGAAGTTCTCCAACACGTTATGGTGTGTGAAGAGGTCGTTTTTGATGCCGGGAGAGGAGGGTCCTGTCATGAAAACCTTTACCAAAGCATATTTCTTTTCTTCATGCCTTATCACTCTATGTGCCGGTCTTGTTTTAATGGTGTTCATACCGCGTGCCACAAGCTCGGAGTGCACCGTCCCGAATGGGCATTCCGGAGCGTTTTCGACGTCTGATTACGACCAATCTTTGCAGCACGCCGGGCCGGACTCCCCGAGTGACAGCGGTGAAGACCGCGGCCGGGCTGCGTCCTTTCGGGCAACCCTTGAAGCAAACGGTTTTATTGTCAGAAGCGGCCAAATGACCCCCATCGATCCGATCGTCGATCTGCTGGACTCCGGCATCGGTGATTCGGCCAATGGCAATAACGCAGGCCAACCCTACAAAGTACTGATGGTGCCGATCTCCCATTTCGTCGAGGAAAATCATTCCGATAGGGGGTTGACGGTTTTCCGGCTCAAGCAGCACGAGGCGGTTGTCTACGTGGGGCCGACACCGCCACAGTGCGACTACTTCAGCTTTACGGTTTTCCTGTGGGTGCGGCACAAGGATAGCCTCGTTCGCAAAGGGGACTGGCTGGTCGCCGCCGTGAACGACCCGCTCAACAACGCCCTGATCAAGACCGCGGGGCAGGGCAATCCCTTCCGCAAGCAGACGATAGTGATCTTCACGCCAGACAGGGGCATCTATGAGCGCCTGGCGGCCCTGGCCCAGGCGGCCGGCTATCCCGAATCCATCATCAACCCCTATGTCATTCCTTCCGGGCTGCTGAATCTCGGCGTCCTTCCCGAGTCCCCGCTGAGCGATTCATTTATCATCCTGATGCGCACAGCCAACTTTGTCAGCAAGGCCGAGGGGCACCATTACCTCAGTGATGACTACTATGCCAGGGTATGGCGGGTTACGCTCGAGCCGGCGCCGGCACCGGACCCTTTCCCCACGCCCGATTTGCGTGTCCGCACCTGGAAGAGCGAGAGCGAGCTTTTTCCCGACCTGAACAACGGACTGGAGCGATTGAAAGCCGCCATCCTCGCCCGGACTGCCCATGTCCGCTACGAATCCTATGAATCCATCCGCTGGTTTGCCGAATCACGGGAGGTGCTGGAGGAGAATGACCCCAGTTCACCCCTCTACCACAAGTTTGTTGCCGGGGAGGCTTCCGACACACCGTACTTGCGGACGTCGTTACACGGCGAGGCTGCCAATTTCACGCTGGGGAGCGACGATATGGTGGTGGTCTACGGGGTCAACCATGCGGCTACCGGGCTGGCCACCTATTCCAATTTCGGAGTGTACGGGGACTGGGTCACCAGTTCGTGCCAGGACAACCCGCTGCAGTACGTGTACGGGTGCGGCGACCGCAGCTGGAACGGCGTCGTGAGCATGACCAACCACGATTTCACCGGGAGCGCCGAGGACTACATCCCGGGGGACCCGATGGCGCCCTACCTGTATGCGGTGAAGGTGATGCGCCAGCCGCCGCAGGACAAACACGACAAATACTTTGTCATCGTGCCGACCGCGACCCCGGAACATCCGTGCGCAAGCCCCGGCTATTGTATCGGGCTTACCGGTCCGATAACCATTGGCTACCGGGCCTACCTCAATCCGGTCACGGCTTCTGGTGCCGATTACGATGACATCATCCATGACCGGGCGATCTGGTTCAGGTTGAGGGATTAGGGGACAAGGGAAAATGACGACAGTTGGCAAGACAAGGATAGCGAGGGGGAATATCCAATATTTCTCCATGACGGGCCTGCCCGCCGGATCGTAGGGGCGGATGAGGGGGAACGGACCGGGCTGAAGGAGGAGAGGAATTCTAGGATGGGGGATTCCTGCAGCATACTTCTTACGAAAGGAGGTAATCAAAATGGTTGATTATCGTAAGATTCCGGTATGTCTGTTTTTTTGCCACTACGGTACTCTTTTCCATGGGAGCGCCTGCCAAGGACGACAGTATCGTGCCGGCAAATAAGGATCCCGGCCAGGTCGAGAGCAAGGCTCTCCGCCTCATGCACGACCTGAAGAAGCAGGGCTTCGAGGTCAATCGCGGCTATTTCAAACTCTGGAGTATCGAGGATTGTCAATACACCATTGACCGGATGGGGTTGTGCTACGGTAATAATCCTGCCGCGCTTAATATTACCTTCGCCGTGCCGCCATGGCCGAAAAAATTCGTGGGATCGAAGAGCATTTTTGGGGGGACGTCCGCGCCCGGATACATCGATAAATACCTCACGGACGATCACTGCTACGAGATCCCGGAGACGACGATCCCGCCGGGCGACCAGTTTTTGCTCACCATCCGCGATTATATTGTGCCGGACACACTGCGGGGACCCGACTCGTCGCTGATTCTGCCCGCCATGGTGCTCGAGCTCAAGAGGCCGTGAGAACGGACAAGAAGGAGATGGCGGCCTTCAGAATGATCACCCTCCGGAGGCCGCAAAGAACATGGGCGATGAACTACGTAGAGGAGGAAAAAAATGAGAACCGCACGATATCCAGCTGTCATGATTGCGCTGATCCTGTTGGCATTATTCGCTGTGCCTGCTTCCAGCCGGGCTGACCAGATCCTGCAAATCCTGGAGCCCGCTCAGATGCAGACAATCTCTTCTTCCAATGTCACGTTCAGGGTCCAGTTCGGGTTCAACATGGAGAGCGAACCCAGGCTCTTTCGCGCGTGGTTGAACGGCAAGCCCGTAGGCGGTCTCTTCGAGTTTACCGACACCTATGTGGCTGCGGCACAGCTCTCGCCTCAGGATGGCCTGAAAGCAAGCGAAAAAGGAAGCCGGGTAAATGTTTTTGCCGCGGAAGTCGAAGACCCGGACGGCAGCAAACATCACGAAATGGTCCGCTTCACAGTTGATTGCTCGGGAAACCGCGCCCCGATCGCCCTGATTGCCGAAACGGACGGCCACGTCTTCGCGCACGAGTTCGTGCAGCTTGACGGGAGCGGTTCGTCCGACGCCGACAACGACCCGCTGGCTTACACGTGGACCTTTACGACCGTGCCGAAAAAAAGCAAGGCGGCGTTCTCCGACCCGTCGGCCGCCATGACGAACTTCATCCCGGATGTGCCCGGCACGTACGTCGTGCAGCTTGTTGCGGGTGATTACAAGGCTGTAAGTGAGCCGAAGACCGTGACGATCGAGGCGGCCGAGCTTAAAATGCTCATCGAGCGCCAGGTGGATGACAGGATTTTCGAGATCCTCAGCAAACACGCTATCGTAACGCAATCCGCCTCCCTCGAGGATATCCGCGTTCACCACGTTGCAATCCTCGATGGGAAAAGGTTTACCGCCGACGACATCAAGAACAGCACGCTGCTGAAGGGCGCGCTCCGCGAGGGGAGATGGGGCCTGGTGCTCAACGTGACGGATGAGCAGAAAAAGAACGGACTCATGCCACACATGGGCATCGTAAGCCAAGGTGAAGCGCAAGCGCTGCTCTTCAGACGCCTCCACGACGGCAACACTCCGGTCGTGCGCATTCTGGAACTCCCGAGCATCGACCCTGCAGCGATAAAGACGGACCCGGAGATATTCAGCCGCTATGCCGGGATGCTTTTGAAAAAGCTGAGAGAGACACTGGAAAGCACGAGCGAGGTCGTCGGGGCGGCGCCTCCTCCTGACAACTCCATCCCTCCGGACCTGATCAACGTCCGGTGGGACTACAACTCGGCGCTGCCCTTCTCATTCGACCACTCAGGCAGGCAGTCCGCATCGAAGGGCAGGACCCAGCATGGCACCTATTACGCAAACCACACCTTCACGCTCTTCCTCGACAACGGGAACCAGCCGACCGGAAACAAGCAGTATCTGCTCCTCCAGGTCGACACGAATTCAAACCCCAGGGATTCCGGCACCCCATGGCTCGCAACGGACAGCGACAGGTCGAAGCACAATGAGTACGCCTGGTTCCAGGATTTCATTACCGTGAGCGCGTATCCGGTCGAGGCCGATCCGAAGAATCCAAAATGGTTCTGGTCCAACAACGACCCCTCGTCGCCGAACAACCTGGAGACCTACTCTGCGAACGCGAGTTTCAACGTGGGCTTCAATCAGGCTCAGGGCGCACTGGGCAGCTTCTCCTGCGGCTTCTCACACAGCTACACGCTGGCCGACTGGGGGGTTCTCTGCCAGGACTGCGCGGGTACCACCGTGAAATGGAAATACCGCTCGACGAACCCGCCTGAGCACAGCGGCTCGTATTTCGGCTACTCTGACATGTATGACTGGTACTACGGGTGCGGGAAGCCGAAACAGCCCAACGCCATCTCGGAGGGTCAGGAAATCTTCCATGGCGCCGTGGTCTGGAACACCGGCAGCGCGGTATTGACACAGCCGGCCACGATCAACAGCCGCATCGAGATCGACCTGGTGGACAACTGGTGCAGTAAAGACCTCGGCACGACCTGTTGTTCAAGCTGGAATCGCGAAACATCAAAGTCTCTCTGGTCGAAGGACCTTGCGTTCACGATCGATGTTGCCGCGGTCATCCCGGTCAACATTGAGTCGATCACGTTCGACCCCAACCCGGTGACCGTCGATGTTGGCGCTGCGCCGGTAACGATCAAGGGGTACGTCAACCTTGATCAGGAGGCCAAAATCGATACCAAGATCACCGGCATCCAGGCCGAAAGCCTCAACTACAACGCGTTTCCAAGGATCGACAGCATCACCATTCCCAAGGGCTCCAAGTCAGGGAGCTTTGACATCGACGTGAACACTAACGGACTTACTCGCAACCAGTCGGTCACCGTAGGAATTTCCGCTTTCTACACGCACCGGTACACCTACTCGCTGACGATAAACGCCAAGTGAGGACCGAATCCGTGAAGATGGCCGGGCTGGCGGAGAACTGGACCTTCGGCGGCACGGTTCCTTTCGAGACATCAACCGCTCAATGGAAGGTGAAGGGGGGTGCTTGTTGAAAATGGGGCAGCCAGGAGACTTGGACGTTCTATCGTTCTGAGCTGACGTGAGCGGCATTTGTTGCCGCTCCTCTCCAGGCTTACGGGCATGCGACCACGAACACGAACAAGGCGATCCATCAGGGTCGCCGAGCGAGGCCGGAAGGGAGATCAGTCATGAAGCTGAATTTGATGCGCCGTTGCTTTTGTATCGCTCTTCTTCTACTGGCGATCATCGGCACAGTATATTCCTTTTCTCAGGCGCAGAACCTACAGAAAAGCACTGCCTGCAAACAAGAAAATACCGTTGAAACCGCCTCGGTAAAACGTCCGATGAAAACCATCGGCATCATCGGCGGAGTCAGCTGGGCTTCATCCATTGAATACTACCGCATCATGAACGAACTCGTCCGTGACAAGTTGGGCGGGGTGAATTCCGCCCAGATACTGATGTTCTCCATCGAGTTCGGTGAATTTTCCAAGCAGGAACGTTTGGCGGATAAAGGCGATTGGACAGTGATGACGCAAACTATCCTTGATGCCGCGCGACGGTTGAAACGGGGTGGGGCGGATTTCATCGTCATCGCTTCCAATACGCTCAATTCACTTGCGCCTACCGTCGAACAGGAAGTCGGACTTCCCGTTCTTCATATCGCCGACGCGACAGGAGCAGCGGTCCGCAAAAAAGGACTGCGCACAGTTGCCTTACTTGGAACCAAATACACGATGGAACAACCGTTCTATCGGGATCGTCTCAAGAAATTCGGGATCAGGGTTGTCATACCCAATGAAAAAGAACGGGAGTACATCAATGCGGTGATTTTCGATGAGCTGTGCGCCAACAGGATCAAAAAGGAATCCAGAGAGGGTTTCCAAAAGATCATCGAGCGTCTCCGGAAGGAGGAAGGTGCGGAAGGGGTTATTTTAGGCTGCACGGAGATTCCCCTGCTTATCAGGCAGGAGGATGTCGCCATCCCCGTTTTCGACACCACGGCACTACATTCTGAGGCTGCGGTCGACTTTTCACTGAACAGGGAATAGCAGAAAGAGCAAGTCTTCGACCGAGGTTGGCCTGGTATGCATTCCTGAGATGCTCTACGATCGTATCATCAAGTTTTCTTCAGATCCATGACTGTCTGAGGAGGGGGGAGCAGGAAACGTCGACCACCCAAAGCTCAAGGGCAGCTCGGGCCCGAATTGGTAGCAAGCACAGAAGACCCACGCACGATAGGGACTTCGGTCGGGAACTAATCAATCGGAGGTGAAACCATGAAAGGCAACCTCTACAGGTTGTTCGCTTTGGTCATCGTGACACTATCGGTTACGGTGGGGCTCGCCGCGGCGAACCCCACTAAATCGGCTCGGGACAACGTCCCACGTTTCCTCGACGAAATCAACAAAGCCGGATTCTCCTGTCAGGAAGGTGAATTCTTTTACTTCGACCATTACAAGTACGCCGACATGCTCTATGCCTGGAAGATAGCGCGCCACTGCGATGGTGAGCCCTACTGCCTGGAAGTGGGAAACCCGAAGGATATGGACGGAGTGCCCTACAACGACACCTGCTCCCCGCAGATTAACCTGGACATCGATCCCGACAGGCCGTCCTGGGCGTCCGATGTGTTCGTAGCGTTCCGAAACTACATGGAGCCCGCCACCGCAGCATCGGCCGACAGCAACGAGCTGGTGTGGGACCAGGCGATCTATTTCGGCCCGTATTTCAACGGGCAGTAAAGCGGTCTGGAATCCAATGACAGAGGGAACCCTTGAGGAGGACTACTCAGATGAAAGGAAATCTCTCTGCCGCGGCTTTTCCCTGGGACCAGGCCATCCATGCCTAGATTTTCGAGCGACTGGGTGCGCACGCGGGCCATGACAACCTGAACGGTCGGACGAATCCTCTTGGGGAAAGAAAGGGGGAACGCAGATGAGATTTCACATTCTGGCGATCACGTGCATGACCTTGATGGCACTGGGTTATGCACCGATATGTTTGGCGGAAGTCGATAACAAAACGAAAAACAGCACCCATAACTTTCCTAATGCATCTCAGGAATTTGTCGTGTGTACCGGATGGCACGCCCTTTGTTCTGCATCGCCCGACTGCAAAAGGAATGGCGACAAGGCTGACTGCGACTGTATGAGGGTTAATGAAACCCATATCGTTGCAACAACTGAAATCCAGGATACGGCGGTCAAGCGCCTGACGGAGGTCAAATGCACGAATGTTCATCCTTGCGATGTAGATCAAGCTCCTGTTTGTAAGGCCATCAAGTCAGGACAGTATGAAGTGGATAATGTCAAGTATGATTGGGTATCGACGTATTCATATCGGGGATGGTGCGGTCTTTTGAAGAATGTAACAGCCTGTGATCTAAAGGTACAAGGCTATTCCGGGGATTTATATTGGGCTGTCTGCGACGCCGCTCCATGCACGGAAAACCAGAATCCATCCGATCCGGACAGGCCCTTGAGCTGTCAGTGTCGGGTAGTAGAGGATACACCGTTTGTGGGAATGAATGGCAGTTGCACCGGTGACAATGGCGGGATAATGTCAAGTATGCCGCTCTGGGCATGGGACTTCCAAAACAATACATACCCGTTTCCTATGCCTGGCTATGAATACGTACAGGGCGCATGTGCCCCGTTGGAATCGGATCCATTGCCGCAGCGATGATCTGATTCCTCGTATGCACAACAGCTGTAATGGCCCGCAGTCGCCGGACGGCAAGTCTACAATCAAAGGAAACAGATGTTGGGCCGGCCCCTCGAGGCAGCAAGCGAGAGGGGCAAACCGATGTGCCAGAGGAGGGAATAAAATGAAAACTGGTGCCTCCAGCCTAGTCCAAACCGCCCTGAACGCAGGTGTTGAAATCTGCTTCGCAAACGCCGGCACCACCGAGATGCCGATTGTCGTGGCCCTCGATCGTGCACCCGGAATGCGGGTCGTCCTCGGCTTGTTCGAGGGGGTCTGTACCGGCGCTGCCGACGGGTGGGCACGCATGACGGGACGGCCTGCTGCGACGCTGCTGCACCTCGGTCCCGGCCTTGCCAACGGTATCGCGAACCTGCACAATGCCCGGCGCGCGCGTACCCCCGTCGTCAACTGGGTCGGCGATCACGCTACCCGACACCTCGCCTTTGACGCGCCCCTCACTTCGGACATCGCGGCCCTCACCGGCAGCGTGGGCTGGACGCGCACAGTCAAGTCCGCAGGCGAAATGGCGGAGGCGAGCCTTGCGGCGGTCGAAGCGGCACTCGGCCCACCGGGGCGCGTGGCATCGCTGATCATCCCGGTAGATTGCCAGTGGGAGCCGGGGCCTGAGCCGCTCTCCGTAACCCCGAAGCCCGCACTGCGTGAAACCCGGTCCCCCGCGATCCGAGAAGCGGCGAGCCTGCTGCGCAAGGGGCGAGGCGGCCTCCTGCTCGGGGGCAATGCGCTTACCGAGACCGGTCTGCGCGCCGCCGCGCGGGTGGCGGCAGCAACAGCTTGCGGAGTCTGGATCGAAACCTTCCCGTCGCGCCAGGAATGTGGCCGTCACCTGCCCCTGTTCCCCGCCTTGCCCTATTTCCCGGAGCAGGCCATCGAGGCTCTGGCCAACGTGGCAAGCCTGGTGCTGGCGGGTGCGCGCGATCCGGTCGCCTTCTTTGCCTACCCTGACCAGCCTTCACGGCTCCTGCCGGACGGCGCTGCGCTTCACACGCTCGCGGGAGCGGAGGAGGGCGTTGACGCGGCACTCGCGCTGGAGGCACTGGCGCAGGAACTGGATGCGCCCGCGATTGTCATGCCGCCGCGGACCATAGCAACGTTCCAACCGAGCGGACTGCCCCTCACCCCCGATTCCCTGTGTCGCGCAATGGCAGCGTTAACGCCCGAGAATGCTATCGTCGTGAACGAAGCTGCCACGACCGGCCTAACCTGGAACGCGGTGCACTCATCAAATGCAGCGCCGCACACCATGCTCTTCATCACGGGCGGCGCAATCGGACAGGGCCTGCCCAATGCCCTCGGCGCCGCACTCGCTTGCCCGGACCGGCGCGTCATCGCCTTCCAGGCAGACGGAAGCGGTCTGTACACGCTACAGGCTCTCTGGTCGATGGCGCGCGAGAACGCAGACGTGACCGTCGTGGTGTGCGCGAATCGCTGCTACCGCATCTTGCAGGTGGAACTGCAACGCAGCGGTATCGCAGAGCCAGGACCCAAGGCACAGGCCCTCACCGACCTCACGCGACCGGTGATCGACTGGGTTGCGCTGGCGAAGGGGTTCGGTGTGCCGGGTTGCAGCGTGCACACCGAAGACGAGTTCGCTGGCGCCCTCCTGCGTACGTTCAGCCAAAGTGGTCCCAGCCTGATAGAAGCGGTTATCGGCTGAAGTCCAGGGACGTGCCGCCCATGAATCCTGTCTTACCTGCGGATAGAACGGCGGATACATAGGAGATCTGCTGTGATTACAGGGCTGAGATAGATGCGACCATCGAGTACCTGGACAAGAACCCAGAGATCAAGGGGGTGCCGATTACGGTATGAAACCCCTTAATTGAAGTTGCCGAAAGGAGGGAATGGATTAGCCCTGTTGTTTGAATGTGTTTGCAGAATTCAAAGCGTGGAATGTGACAGCCGCGACCATTACCGGTCGTCAATTCCGGAGGAGTCAAATCCACAACAATGAGGAGGAAACGTCATGAAGGCGAAAATAATGCTGTCAGCAATCATCTCCATTATGTTGCTTCTGATTCCATGCGCCTTTGCTCAACAAGCGGGACAGGGCCTTGGCGACCAGACCAAGTTTCAAAATGCGCTCACGCAAGACGGATTTGACGTCCAGCGAGGCCAAAGCATGTCCCTTGACATGTGGCAGCAGTACTGTGACGGAGTAACCGCCACTGCCAAATACAACAACAAGGGAGCGCCGTATATAAGCGCAAAGGTTCCGCATCTGTCCGGCGACATCACGCAGATACCGTATACTTTTCAACTCCGTCCCGATGAGGCCATCGTGTTCATCGGCGTGACGCCGCCTCCCGTGACTTACTTCTCCTACCAGCCTTATCTGCTCAATAAATATTACGCGCAGCCCGTTCCCGAAGATCTGCTTACTTCGCCCATCCAAGGATGCGGGGGTGACCCGAATTGTCTGGACGTAGGTACCAGTTTGGGGGATACGGTGAACGTTGCAACCATCAAGACCATCGGCCGCGATCCGTACAGCGCCCCGATGGTTCTGATTTTCACTCCCGATCAGGGCACCGATGCGCGCGTCCGCTCCGCCCTGCAGAAAGCCGGCTATCCCCCGTCAATCGTCAATACAATCGTCTTCCCCGCCTCGATGCTGAACCTGGGTTTCGGCCCGGGCCACGACATATTCATGATTCTCGGGCGAAATGCCAAGTGGCTGAATGGCGCGGCAGGCGAAGCCGCAGGTCAGGCCTACATGGACAGCCATTGGCGATTGTGGTATAGACATATTCCGCGTGCCTCGCCGGATTGTGATTGGAGGTGGTAAACTGCTCGCCTGATTGTCCGAAGAGCTGTACCGCGGGTACCAGCGCGCCGGCCGCCAACTCCTCGTTGTCACCGGCATTCCCTTTCGCCTTGGTCCCTACTGTAAGGGATACCCGCCCCCGCCAGTGTCCGCTGGGGTCGTACAGGCCGCTGTCATTGGTGCCGTTGAAAACTTTGGCCTGTGACTCTGCGCCGAATTTTCCGTTCCAGTCAACCGCGTCGAGGTGATCGTAATTGTAGTGCTGGCCGGATATGTAACCGTAGACAATCAGAATTCTCTGGCCGTCCGGCGTGTTGAGCGTCACCGCGTCCAGCGGCTCATGCTGCGTGTTGGTGGCGAAGGGAGCGGCGTGATAGGTCCAGCCTTTGCCGTCCCCGCTTGTATAGACCCCGTTATTGCTGAAAAGATACAGCTGATTGTTGAATACGGTGATCGCCGCCCCGCTCCCCCACCCCTTAGCAGGGGTGTCGGTGCGGGCCGAGCCCAGGGCCACCTTGTTGTACTGTACCACTTCCTGACTACCGCCCCCCTTCCCGCCCGGGAACAGGGTCCAGTGACCGTCCGGGGCGTCAGCCGTCGGCGTCAGGTCAAAGGCGGCAACATACGCAGCCATGCCCGCATTGTGATTTAAACAATCAGCGTCGGCCGTAAAGGCAACGAAGATCTTGTTGTCGAATACGGCCAGGCCCTCAGCCGCAAACAGCTCGACAGCATCCGAACTGGTCCCGTATTTGGGGATCCAGGTGCGGCATGGCCACGGCGTGGCCAGTGCCGGTAGAGATATGGTCTCGGTTTGGAGCTTCCAGTCCCCGTCCGCATGCCCCCTCGCGTACCTGAGTTCATTATTGGAATAAGTATTCCTCAATATCCGATGAATCTTGCCGTTTACCAGGACCATGCGTCCAGGAGATCCCCATGCCGGCACCACCGCCAGCAGGAGAATGGCGAAACACAGCAGCATTCCCGATAGTTTTCGCTCCATGGGCAGATATGGCAGTTTCATAGTAATCTCCTTTCTTGGTACTCCTTCACTCCCCCATCCCCAAAGGTCAAGGCGACGACGAAAACTTGATCATCCGGTGGTACACGACCTCAGTGAATGCCGGCCCAATTTTGGTTGCCGGCTCGAGATAGGAACGCGTTGCGAAGGCCAACTGCGTATTTGCCCGGTCGGCAGCGTGTCCGGGGCCGTCGAGCTGCAACCTGGCGCAATCGCCGGTTGACATCTGCAAACAGAAAGGCTCGTCGCCGCACTGCCACGAAACCTTGTACGCAAACAGCAGGGAAGCCTCGGAATCACCGGGAAGATAGGCATCGGTGCTGTGAGCGAAGTCGGTATCGAAGACGCTGCCTATGGCCAACTGTGACGGCTTGGCATAGGCATTCAGATTCATGTACGAGGCTTTGCCCGTGGCGGTGTGGTTGACACCATACATGATCAGGAATTCGTCGTCGGTCAGTCGTATCTCGTAATTTAAATTGCTGGGAAAAGCATCCGCACCGGCACCGACATAGATCGTGTCGCGGCAATCGAGATACGCGCGCTTCATCTGCTGCAGGAAGTCGTACCCGTCGTAACTGCCCGGCCCCGAAGTGTATTCGCCGGCCACGACGTACCCCATGGCGGTGTACTGGCTGATGATCCTGTCGCGGATCTCGTCCAGTTTC